>Ga0307515_10008490_pt1 | contig 20013 bp, 11 predicted proteins | sample 17_EM_MG_FD_194513 | JGI IMG/M metagenome (GOLD analysis project Ga0307515, IMG submission 194513) | Populus trichocarpa ectomycorrhiza microbial communities from riparian zone in the Pacific Northwest, United States - 17_EM | ecosystem: Host-associated > Plants > Roots > Unclassified | place... | reverse complement strand
AAGAATAATCAATTGAAGAGGATAATGTAAAAAATGATAAAAATAAAATGTTTATTCTATTCTCATTGAATATCTACGTCAATCTTTTTAAAACTTGTGCACATTTGTTTCCTATAGAATCATAAAATATAAAAAAATTACTATTAAAAAATATTATATTAAAATTTTCAAATATCATTTAAAAAAATTAAATAATTGAATAATTTTTAAATATTAGTTAATTATCTAACTACTATTTTATTTTAAAATATAAAAAAACTAAAAAAATGATGAAGGCCTATAGAATCAAGCCCAAACAAGTTTAGGTTTTTTTTTTTTTTTTAAGTAAAGCTAAGTGCGCAAGCCTTCTCTCGCAAGCCTAATCACTCTTAGGTATAGTTTTCAGACCCGATCTGGATTATAGATTTTAATCAAGTCACTGGGTTTTGATCGGGTCACTGAGTCGCCCGAATCAATTTTTTTTTAAATCAAAACAACGTCGTTTTAGTAAAAAAAACAAAAGTCAAGGGTTGCAATCGGGTTTTCGACCGGGTCTTGCCGGGTCAACCCACCGGGTCACACCGGGTTTTTCCTTCCTCTATTTTTTCTTCAACCCGGCCCGGTTCCAGCCCCGGGTCCCGGGTCGACCCGCCGGGCCGGATTTCAAAACTATGCTCCTAGCTTCATGCTCTTGGTTTTTTTTTATTATTATTTTGAAAGAAACTTCTTGCTAGATAAATAAAAGTAATTGTATTTTAAAATAATTAATTTATGTCTTTTTCTCAAACAGGAATAGAGTTCTAATGGTACTATTTGCAATTTAAATAATTATGTATAAAATTATATTAATAATTTTTTAAATAAATTGCACATGAGAATAAAAATAAATATTTTTATTATTATTAATTTATATATTATAACTTCAAATTAATTATTTATTTTTAATACAGTCACATCAACATTATTTAACCATTATTTTTTGTTTTTGTTTTTTAAAAAATTGTTTTAAAATCATATCAAGTTTTTATTTGAGAGGCCAATGCTTATGATTAAAAAAAAACATGTTTTTTCATCAAAATGGAAAAGAAATGAATGAAAACAAAAGGGGATTTACAACTAAAGAAATGCATGGTTTTTCTTTTGAATTTAAATCATTTAAATTTATATGAATATTTATTTTAATTGTTTTTAAGTTTTTATTCAAATAACCATACTACTAATAAAAAAAAATGACTTTGTCAATATTAAAAAAAAAAAACACTTAATCATTGGAATCCTTACAACTATTTATTTTATTGTTACAAAACGAAATGAAATATAGATTTTGAGAATGACTCCGGCAGTAGAATTATAAATTCTTACTTGTACTGACCGACCTGGTTGTAAGCGATTTCCATACATCTTTACTTGTAGTTCATGCAGTCATGTATGAACATCAAAAAACTTGGTGTTTAATTACATTGTAGTTTCTCAAAATTAGCTGGTACTAACATGTAATAATATTTCACTATAAGCATCTTATATCAGCTTTTCTCGATATATCTCGCCAAACAACCAGCCCAGTAATTATACGACGCATTTATTTAATTTTGTTTTTTCATTTCGAGAGAACTCTCATCTGCATTGCCGCTTGAAGTTCTTTTCTGAAAGAAGTTTGGTCAGCAAATTTTGCAGCCTTCTTGATCCTGGTCCAGGCCTCAAAACACCATAATTCTCGTTTTGCAAACCTGAACATGTTCCATGCCTCTTGCCACTCCTGGCACACCAGCCCCCGTGAGCAAACTGCCCCTTGTATCTCTTAAGAAGCTCGCGATCAATCTTATCGAGAACTGGATCATTTCTCTTGAACTTTCTTGCAAATGGCCGGCTGCTCAAGATCATTCTTCTGTAATCTTTAACTCCTAGGGACCGAGGGTGCTGCTTAGGAGGTGTATCCCAAGTAATGTAATGAAGGTCATGGTTAACTGTGGTGTTTTTATAGTCTTCAGAGTTGCATATTACAGTTTGGAAGTAGCCTTCAGGGGAGGACACAAAGTTGGTGTAGTAGAGAAGAAGAGTCCTTGGCAAGTTGTCCCAGCCCACAATGCTGTACTCAGCAAAAGATCTTGACAGTATGGTCCAAGCAGAACCTGTTATGCAAAGCAATTGAGAGAAATTAGGATTGTTGTAACTATTGGAAACTTGAAAGACACTGCACATAAATAGATGAATCCATTTAAAATTGGAAACTGCCAAAGAAAATTGTTGTTTGATAGGAACATTATGTTTAATGTATTTCTGGAAGATGAAAAAGCTTGAAGGGGTGATCTAAAAGGAAAAAATAAAGATCGCCAGCCCTGCATATTGCAAAGGAAACTGCCACATCCACAATCAAAGCCATTATCTATGTTTTCTGCAATTTGGAATGATTCTGAAATCATGAGGGTTATCAGTCTAAAACCGAATGGCACACAATCTACAGGTAATTTTAATTATGATGTCAAAGAGATAATCTAGCGTTAAAAGAGAAAAAAGGCACTTTCATTTCCAATTAGCTAGTTTGTAAGAGGATGAACAACCGGCCCCGGGCCAGGAACATATCCAACAACATAGCTGATTGACACTGTTAATTCAGCTTGTAAAAATCTTGATCTTATTTTGTGAAAACAAAATAAAACATTAATGGAAGAAATCACACGATTTAAATTCACATTTATCTCATACCCATTATTAAAAGCTAAAAAAAGGAAATCATAAAATCCATGACATGAACACATAAAAGTACATGGCTTGATGTCCTCTTTTGTCAAGAATTTTTATATTCAGTTCTTTCTGCATGCTGCGCCTTGGAATCAGTTCAAAGCAGCTTAGAAGTTAGGATAATCACTTTGTTTATTCCTTTCTTTCAATGGGGGCATTCATTATTATAAATCTACAAAGTTCTCCATAAGAACAGGAGAGCACGTGTATTCTAACATCAACTGGGCCTTGTCATGTGAATTTTCTAGATCGTGCAGCCTACAACATACAGTTGTCTGTCTTCGGTCCCCTTTGTAGGTCATTTCAAGGGCTCACCTAGAAATCCAACCTGGACACATCTCATTGTCTGGTAGTGATTCAATGGCTATGTTGAGGTTTTACGCAGCTTGCGAAATGGTGGAGCCATACGTGGTTAGGTTGGTGATGGGATGCCTAACATGCTCTGAGAGTAATTCAAAAATGCTGATTATGACATGAAACCCAGCTAGCATCGACAAGAAGTTATCTACTACCATTACACAATTCTCTGTGCTGTATGATGAAGAAATTAAAGAAAAGAGAGGGATCGATACTTCCACATTAACACAATATTCTGGGCAGCACTCAAACTAAAACTTCATGAAAGATGCATTAAGACAGCACATCAAATCTTTGATGGAAAGTGGCTTCTGAACTCAGTCTTTCTCACTTTTACACTGTCCCACTCGTTACTTTTTTCCACTTTGAACATGGGCTTGATGTTCGACAGCTAAAACGATAATTTGGCGTTGAGTTTTATTTTATTTTATTTTTTTCATCTGAAAAAGAAACGGAAACACCTGCATTTCTATCGTTTAATTGATGATTGCATAGCTACTTGGCTTACGGCTTACCTGAATTGTTGTGATATGACATCCTAACCATTTAGCCGGAAGTTAACCCTAATCTTCTTAGATGTGAATTTTTTTTTTTTTTTCTAAGATTGCTACTTGCAGTTTGTTGAAGCTACCATTAATTAGGTCCAAGGTCTTATTCAGCTATCAACAAGAATTTTGTTAACAAGAAGTAGAAGATTGATTGCAAAATGATAAAAGCCTGTAAACTTGGACCTACTTGATTAAATTTCTTTTTTAAAAAAATAGATTCCTTTATATTATATTTCTTTGTACAAAAAAAGAGGCAGAAGGTACAGGGGTTAGGTCTCGTGGTCAGTATAAAATTTTTTTATTTAAAATTTGAAAAATATTTTTTTATTTAAAATTAATTTTTTAAATATTTTTAGATTATTTTAATATCTCAATATTAATATTAAAAATATTATTTTAATATATTTCTAAATAAAAAAATCTTATTACACCAATCCATTGTACTTTCAAAAATGCATTGTCTTTGTTGTAGAGTTCAGGAGATTTGAAAGGGGGGCAGAGTTTTAGAAAATGTGATTTGCATTCTAATCGCTACCATTTAGGTGAAGCCAGGAAGGACTTTTTGTCGGCAATGACTTCATTTGGAAATATGAATGATACAAGGTCCTACTAGTAAGAAATTTGGAAAGATTGGGCATATTTTCAAATACATCCAAAATAATGGCCAAAAAGCAAAACCCATAAATTAGTAATTCCTTTTTTTTTTAATTTTTTATAGCGAGTACCATCACCATGTACTATGAAATGCGTGCTGTCTCTTCACTTCAGAGCTCACATGCTGTTGATAATCAGGCGGGGCAGAAATAAAAATAAAAATGGTGAAAAACAATGCATGGAGCCCATAGACAAGAGAATGGAAGGTCATGGTGGCAATGTCTTGTGATAAGTAAGGTCCTTCTCACAGCAAACAAAAAGACTGAGAAAAAGAGAGAGAGAGACCTGTATAGAGCTTGAAGGCAGTTGGGAGACTCCTTTGTTTATTTACCCACCAGATCTCTGATTTGTTCAGGCTGGAGAGACCAGGGTCTATCATGATTGGCTTGGCTCTCTTATTCCTGATGGTGATTAATATTAATAATATTTTTAATAATCAAATTCCTCTCATAACTTCACGAAATAAAAAAAATGATGAGCAAAAAAGGGAAAAAGAAAAGGTTCCCTACAGTTTCCATCCCAGGCGGCTGCTGTGCTGTATAAAGTTGAGATTTCTTGGTAAGGTAGAGAAGGCATCGATCAGATCTGATAACAGCAAAGATAGGTGAAATAATTACTACATTATTGAACATAGAGTCTGGAAACAAAAATGAAGCAAAAACAACAAGAATTTAATGAAAGTAAGATTTGTAAAACACAAAGCCAAGATCAGTGGTGGACAGATAACAGAGGATAGTGCAAATAAAATGAAAAAAAAAGGCCACTCACCATACCATCTTGGGTGACCAAGGGATAATCAGAGGCGCTGAGATTAATGAACCAGTCCCATTTGCAGGTCCTCAACAGTATAGCCATTGCATGGAGTGTAGTAGCAAGCATAGTAGGACCTCTGTAAGTAACCAGATTTGGTTTACCGACAATCCAAACATTTCCCACCAGGCCAAAAACTGGATCACTAGACACAAATTCAGCTATTTCTCTATGCTCCTTTTCCGGTGCATCAGCATCCACATGAATCAGATAGTAGTTCCCTGGATGGTACAATGCCTTCAGCACACGCGTTAGCCTCTTCGCGTCACCTCTAGATGCTGATATCAAGTACGCGAACGTTACTGGATATGGCTTGAGGTCTTTCAACATGTTCAAGTTGATCACAGGGTTGTATTTGGCATTGGGTGTGGTTAGTTTTGTTGGTATGTATAGTAGAGAGAAGAGTATCGAGGTTACCATGAATGAGATCATGAACAGTTTGATGCCCATTTCATTTAATCGAAGAAGAAGAAGAAGAAAATGTGAAGGGAAGTGATCAAGGGAGGGAGAAATTAAGGTGGCTTAATGGCGAAGGAGGGTATTGTGAGAACGGGAATAATAACGGAGCTCCTTGCTTTAAAGGGAAGGCCTCTGGTTGTCATTATAGCAGTTGTTGACATGGAGATTCATTAAGTATAGATGGAGAAGAGGAAAGAGATGAAATTACTAAATTAGTTAGGCCTTTAATAAGGTTGGGGATGGATTGTAGTGGGACTCTTGTGGATAGAAATTAAGGTATCAAAAGAGTGAAAATTTCACATGGGTTAGTCGGTAGTAGCCCACGCGCCGTCCCAAGTAACTTTTATAGCAAGTATTGTTATGGTTGGGATTTAAAATATTTTTTATTTAAAAATATATTAAAATAATGTTTGTTTATTTTTAAAAATTATTTTTAATATTATTGCATCAAAATAATTTAAAAACATAAAAAAATTAATTTTAAATAAAAAATATAAAATTTAAAAAAATAATTTCAAACATGTTTCTAAATATTGTTTTACTAAACCTAACCAAGCTTGTATAGATATTAATATAAAGATTACCAATTAATCTAAGTTTTAGAAAAAAATTAATCTTTAATCAATAAAAAACATACTAATACCTAGTTTTAAAAAACAAATGCTATAAAAATTATATAAATTGTGGGTTAATCATTTTTAATAGATGTAAGATATAGTTAAATCACTAAACAATTGATTATATACAAATGATAGTATGATCAAAATTGTTTCATCCTCGCAATGCAAGGGTTATCTGACTAGTTTTTATATTAACTTATTTGTCAATTGAGATTAAATATTTCTCCAAATAATTCTAAATATGCATCCTCTATATTTATATCGAGAAATAATAATAATAATAATCTATTTTAGGATAAAGTTTATAATTTTACTTAAAATAGTAAGTCTAAAATAATATTTAGTGCTAGGGATTAAAGAAACAAAAACATTCCACTCATAGGAATTTTATATTTTTCAATTAAATTATTTATAACTATTTACAAAAAAATAAAAAAAGCAATCATTGTAATTTTTATATAGGAAAAAGGGCTCCGTAAATTGTGTTTTTATTAGTTTTGATGGTAAAAATTCGACGGGATGATATATTAAAGAAAGAGTAACTATTTAATGATAAATTGGATGCAATTAAGCATATAAAAAGACATGTGGGATACAACTCCTAAAATATAAAGATTCGTGGAATTATTTTCTCTTTTATATAAGAAACATGATATTATCACTGTTTTTATTGTTGCATTTATTTTAAAAAAATTGTTTTTTTATCATAAAATACTAAAATAAAATGGAAATAAGTAGCAATGATTCATTATGAAATATAAGAAATGAAATTATCAATGATTTATTCACTATCATCCTAATAATTATAAACATATTTAATATTTATTATCTCTCAAATTAATTTATAATTTTGAAGTAAGCATTAATCACGATATATTATTATTTATTTTATTTATTTTTAGGATATATTTGTTAATTATTTCAAAAAATAATTATATTATATAATTAATAAAAAATTAATTTCTATCTGTAAAAAATTATATCCTAAATTTTTAAAATTTGTAATTATACCAAGTTATATCTAAGTCTCGCATCTGTGTCTGTATATGTACCAAGTTATAGACTAGTGCCATATTATTATTACTTATAATCTAAATTGTGTTGGCTAAGGTATTGTGGAGCCGCATTGTTCACACACATAAAAAAAATATTGTGGAGGATGCTGTGTATTTTTTGTGTATTTTTTAGTAATTTATTTTGATCCTCTAAGTTTAATTTTGGGTGATTTCATCCTAATTAAAGATCAATTAATTTTAATTTCTTAGAAAATGATGGAATTAAAAGAAAAGAGACTAAAATAAAAAAAAATACGCAAACATAGGTGGCGTACCAGAACATATTTCAACAATACATGCACTTAGGTCCTCAAACTTTCAAAATAACACAACTTATACAATTTAGATCCCTTTAGATTTTAAAAATGTCATTTTTAGTACAAAAGTTTATTTATATTATTTTTTGTACAAATGTCGATGCTTCTCTGGATGGCTAGAAGCTTGGAATCTAGGCATGTAGATGACATGTCGTCTGCCTTCATAGGCGACGTGTCACTTGCATAGTTTTTTGCAAGAAAAATAGAACAGTTGACAGGTTATTCGTCATTTTTAAATATAAAACAGCCTATGCACTCAGGCCTGGGCTTGAAGGCCCACCCACGTAAATGGGTTTTTCTTTGCAATGCCCCAGGCGAGCTAGGCCATGGGCCCGAGAGTCAGGCCTTTTTTGGCCCTCTTTTTTGTTATTAAATTTAAGTTAAATATAAATTTTAAAAAAAATATTGATTCTAGTTTTATTTATGGTCTAGAGCGCAAGTTTGATGAGTCAAGAAAAATATTAATATTGTTTTTTTTAATTTATATTTTTTTTAATGTCTTCTTTCTAAAAGAATTATTTTGGTTATCTTTTGATTTTTTTAAAAGGTTAAATATAATTTTTTTTAAAAAATATTGATCATGGTTTAATTTATGATCCAAGGTGTAAGTTTGATAGGTTAAGCTACAATATTCAGGTTGTTTTTTTTCTTATATTTTTTTAATTAATATCTTTTTTAATGTCTTTATTCTAAAATAATTCTTAGGTTTCTATTTCAATTAATATTGCTTATCTATGATTTTTTCTTTATTTAACCTTTTTTGATAAATATTTTTTTTAAATGGTGTTGTGTGTATTTATTATTTTTTGAAAAGATTATTCTGATTCATCTAGAGTTTTTTTTTTTTTATCTTTTATATAGATTAACTTTGTTTTTGAAAATAAAAAATATTTTGGATAATATTTCTAATATGTGCAGCCTTTCATAATATTTTTTTTCTTTTATGTTATTCAATCAATTTAATGTGCATATCTATTTTTATTATTATTTGATTTAATAAAAAATTAATTTTAATAAACAAATCCAGCAAGGACAACCGAATAAATATTATGTCTTGCGAGATTAAGTATCTTGATCTATACTTGTCTCTAAATTTTTATAAATTTAATGATATTTTTCTCTATTTACTAACACTTATAGTTCTCGAGTGATTTGATTATATATATGAGTTTTTTTATTTACATAATTGTTTTATCTATAAAAACATGTTGAAAAAATCAATATATATAATTTTTTTTAGAAAATAAAAACTACTTTACCCGTACAAATCAAATAACTAGTTATATCTAAGTCTAAGTGTCCGTGTCCGTATTTGTACCAAGTTATAGAGTATTGCCATATGAAAACTTACATGGGCCTGCTCATGGCTTACAGTCCCTCCCATTGATTTTTCTGGAGGACGGTCCCAACTCAATAGACGGTGACCACAGTCTACTCTGAGGCTTTGCTAGGCCCGATCACGAAGGTCACAACCTCGCCTTGTTAAATTTAGCCTTAAATTTACATGGGCCTGCTCACCATAATTTTTAGATCCGGTCCGGTGGTCGGCCCGGTTTAAGACCCGGGTTCCGGCTTTTGACCGGGTCACCAGGTCGCCTGGTTTAATTTTTTTTAAATCAAAATGACGTTATTTTAGTAAAAAAACAAAAAAAAACAAAAGTCAACGGGTTGCAACCTGGTTTTTGACCGGGTCTTGCCAGGTCAACCGGGTCGCCGAGTCAACCAGCCGGGTCAGCCAGGTCACACCGGGTTTTTTCTTTCCCTGTTTTTTTTCATATGGCTCTTTCAAAATGCAATAATTATCTTGATGTCTTTATAAATAATAATATTTAATAAATATCGTGTTTTTAAAGTGCGGTAAAGTAAAAATATATCATTCCACTAAATATTTTTTAAATGGTATTATTTTATCAAAAAAAATTTAAATTAATGTGGTAATTGTTTTTTTTTTTTAAATCAATAAATACAATAAACAAAATTGGCAGATTCCCAGATTTTGAAGTGGCCGAGCTCTATAATACTATATGGTTGGCCTAGCCTATAACTATAATTGAGAACTCACGCAGCTTCTGACCACCTAATGGTCTTCCTACTGTTTGCAGAAGCTTGACCACTGGAATTATTTTCTAGCATTACCGAATTTGTCATAAATCTTTCCTACCTAACGTAATTAACCACTGGTATTTTATAATTTGTATTTTGTAAGAATGTTCAGCAGTTTTCTTGTAATTAACCCGTAGTCACCCCTCACCTAACGTAGTTGATGTATGATAGGTTGGTTAACAGTCATTGTCAGCAAAACACCGGAAAATGAACTTGCGTTTGTTTTTGTTTTTTAGAGTGTTTTTTTTAATGTATTAAAATAATATTTTTTATATCGACAAATCAAAACAGGAGGTTGATACTGCACTTTGATGTTTCTACTTGAATATCTCATGTTCAGATTGGTGGGATCGGATTCAGAGACTGTAAATTAAGGCTACCTCCATTGTGTAGGAAGATGTCAACTTCTAGCTAGGTGACGAGAAAATGAACCTCTTCATGGTCCTCCCTCCTTGGTATGTTCATGGCCAGAAATGATTCACATCTTCAATCCAGTCTAAGTCTTGTCCAAGATTGCGTTACATTTGAATCTTCCACTTGTAATTTCCCAGTACTGAAGATCGAGTAACATTGAACCTTGGTTATCTTTTGGAAGAGGATCTCTTCAGTATTTGATGGACAGATTTAGTTAAACCTACCAAACATCACTCTTTCTATAAAGAAACAGCTGCGCCTTTTCCTTTTTCTGCACTTTCTTTAAGCAAAGCTAACTGCATCACGAGAAATAGCTTACAGAGATATGAAACCCCTTCGACAAGTCACCTCTGTTGACCCTATCTCTTAGCTTCTCCACCTTCCAAGTCAATATTGCACCACTCATTAAACCCAAAACTCACACACAAGCTAATACGTGATCAGATTGAGAGGAAATTTAATGTGAAGGAGAAGGGACTTGGTCAGTTTCTTGCAATATACAAGATCTTGTCAAAGAAGGCTTTCACAAGTTAAAAGTCTAGGTCTCAACAGTGATATATTCATACCCTTTGACTTGTAAAGAACAGGAAAACAAGAGTGGTAGAACGATGTTTGAGGATTTTGAGGCCTGTGATTTTGGAAAATCGTGGCCGCCAAGAAAGTGCAAGATAATAAAACAAAGAGGTTATTTGTTTTAAGCAGAGAAAGACCAAGACTTTGAGTGTAAAATTTAATAGCCATCAATGAAAAGATCCAAGGAAATGAATAATGATGCAGTTACAGCTATTAACGTGCAGAACTTCGACATTCAAGTTCAAGAGGAAAAACTTCCATACATAATCCCCAACCAGGTTCTATCTCCATTCCTCTCTCAAATCAAGCTCTTGATTCTGTTTTCTTCCTCCATTCTCCTTCTACGTCAAAAGGGTCTCAAAATCCCCAAGGTTTATCATCTTTCTTCGTCATCAGCAAGCCCCGCCACCCCCCCCCCCCTCCTCTCTTATAGGTGGCATTTCATGTTCCTTTTCTTGCTTCTTTATTTCTTGCTAATTATTCCTTTCTTTAGAGTACTATCATTCATTTTTTAGTTCTTGAGCATCAGATACAATGAGTTGACTTAGTAACTTATCTACCAACTGGCTTAGTTAATATTTTTGCAGGTTGAAGAATCAAGCATCCAGCTTGAAACCGCAATGGTGGCGGGGATATTAGTCCAGAGGATCTTTCGAGTCCTTTTTTTTTCGCACATAGTCCTAATCGCCATCCTAGTAATCTGCCTCACCATCCGTGGCCTACTCTCTGCCCACAGCCACCATTTTCATCCCAAGAAGTGGTATCCTCCACTCCTTACTGCAACAGGATGCGCTGGAATTGTGGCTTTCACATGGCAATGGTTCACTCTCTGCAACCCTTCAAGAGCACTGAGAACAGCCTTCTGGCTTAGCCCCTTGCTAACCTGTGCAGTTGGCGTGCTGTTTTTACTAATAGGCTCTGCTGCAGGTTTAACAATAGGCGTAATTGCAATAGTTCTTGCTCTGATCCTATCCCTTTATACTTGTTGGGTGAATCCTCGATTCGATTATGCCACCAAGGTTTTATCAATTGCTGCTGCTTCCCCTCCAGCTAAGACTACAACAGTGGTACTCAATCTTTCAATCATCACAGGCACTGTGTATTCCTGTTTCTTGGTATCTGGTATTGGCGGAGCCACTGCAGTTGGAACTGTAACGGACACCTTGTTCATTTTAGCGATCCTTGCGAGCCTGGCATGGAGCACGCAAGTGATAAGAAACACGTTGCAAGTTACAATTGCACGCGTCAAATACCTACACTATGCATATGGGGTAGATATGGACTTACGAATTGCTTTACGGGACACATTCAAATACTCAATGGGAAGTGTGTGCATCAGCTCAGTCCTTGTGCCGATTATTACTGTAGTCCACGGTTCAGCCCGAGCGATAAGTTTGATTGCGGGGGGCACAGACGAGTTCTTGTTTTCCTGCGCTAATTGTTATGCTGCTGTTGCTGCGACTCTGGTTAACTATGGGAATCGGTGGGGTCTTGTGCAAGTAGGGGTTTATAATAAGGGGTTTGTGCAGGCATCCATGGATACATGGGAGATGCTGAAGAAAGTTGGGTTGGAACCTATAATTGACAGAGATCTGACAGTGTCTTTCTGTTTTCTCTCTGGGATGGCAGGAGGTGCAATATGCACGCTAGTTGGAGGAGCATGGACATTTGCAGTTCATAAGAGTTATGCTACAGAAGTGTCAATCTATGCATTCCTGATTGGCTACTTCATGGTAAGAGATCAGCAACCTTCAAAACAGGAAACATTTCTTACAACAATACTCAGAAACTGATAGACAATTTTTTTGCTTGCAGTGTCGGATAGAAATGGCATGGCTACAATCATGTGTTTCAGCTTACTACATTGCTTACACAGAGAACCCACAGAACTCGCGGCTTGACCCAGCTATTCTATTTCGCCTTGAAGAGTTCCAGAGATACGGAGATTAACAATCATGGGGACTTCATCTCGCTTGCTGAGTACAGATTCATTGTTTTAGATTGAATATTTGCACCAGACACCACGTAGACCAGGGCAACATCAATCGATATTAAAAGGCATGTGATTCTGCAAACACGTCGGATTGCAATTTTTTTTGTTCGTAAAAGAGAACTTGTCCTGTGAATGAGATATTAGTCAGCTTTTATATTCAGTATAATCTGCCCAAGTTCTCTTGCACGTAGATCATCTTCAAAAATATTGAATTTAACTCCCTTGAATCAAATGATTACATTCCATGGAGCAGATCTCAGGTCACAAAGGACAAAATTCCAATGCACTGATGCAGAGCAAATTACCAAATTTTGATTTCAAGTGTAATCATGTTAAGAAACTCTTTTGAACTCCATTTCTGGTACTTTCCAAGGCAAAACAACATCAAACCGACTGAATAAATGGGAAGTGGAAACATTATCAATAGTTTGCCTATAAAGTGGATACGGATCAAGACCATTCAAAAAATCAAGGGTAAATTACAGAGGAAGAGTACCATTGAGAAATGAAAAGGTCGATACACAAAAACTTTACTACAACATTGCAAGGCTACATAACTACAACAAATATGACAACCTAACTGTAAGCGTTGCAGCAAGAGGGTACAACAAAATGCAATGAGAAAGCAAAACGCAAAAGTTACTTGAGTCCAACATGACCTCGGCCACCACATTCTGAGCACATGATGTTTCCGGTTCCACCACAACCTACAAAAAAAAAAACATAACATAACATAGTATCATTTTCATTGCCATATATAACAAGCATATCAAGATAACCACCAATCAGCTACCATTAGCAATCACACCACAAGACCAAGACCCATGCACGACTACTGGCTGAGCTACTCAGGATTTGCTACTTACCAAAATGTATGGAGATACTTTTATGTTCAATAACATGTAAGTATAACTTTAGGTTTAACACTCATATTCTGCACTCTTAATCACTATATGGACAAAACCATCAGATGAGATCACCCGAATATAGTTGATATTGGTTTTTTCCAATAATAATATAAATATTTATTCCTAAAAAAAGCTCCTCAGAGTGAAGTCACAGCAAACCTATTAATATCCTCCTAATATGGCGAAAAGTAAAAAACCTATGACAATAACCCATCCAGTTGTAAGGCCACACTCAATAGCTTTCAAGGAATAGCGTTGTGAACTTCCTAGATCCAATCCAGGGATGGTATTTGACATTTACCAAAATGATTTCACAAAACAAGCATTGCCAGAATATTTACACAGGAAAAACCATAGGCATTTGTGTTCCAAATTATGCATGCACAAGTGCATATGGATTAAAGACTGGAGCCATGGAGGGAGTACAAATTTGAATTGAGAGATCATGCTTAGTACTAAAGTAGGAAAAATGATGAGGATCAAAAAGGGTGCAGTGGAAAAGAGATGATAGATACTCTTCCCACACTAACAACCCAAGTGTACAGCTCGCTATCCCTCTACCACAAGAAAAAAAAAAGTATTTTCAAATCAATAGAGGTTATACTTTAAATATGCAAGTATTTTCAAGGCATCTATTTCAATAGTTGCTCCCACAACTAGTCACTTGTCATAGTGAAAGATGCCAAATCCATTATCAAAGTACGTTCATTGGAAACATGATACGGTATGGAACTTCAAGTTAGATCTGGATGATCCTAAAATAACCACAAATCAAAATGGGGGATATAGGAGTGCTAAGTGGAGTTCAGATAACAGAACGTACAAGTATACTGCATCTGTTAGATTATGCTCTGTGAAGTGAAAGCAAATTTACCTAAGCACCGGACCTTGACAATGATGCCCTGACTTTCCAATATAGAGTCAACATATAAGCCTGAACCAGCACAAGTGGTGCAAAGAACCGCGCCTTTGGCTTGGCAATCAGTGCACCGAGGATTATCTCCAATTACTTTTTCAGCCAATGAAATACCAACAGGCTCCTCAATTCTCTCCTCTGGTATAGGCTTGTCATAACGAAACGTAGATTCAAGACTGCTTCTTCTTCTATGCACATCTCCCACTGAACTTGACTCCTGGAACATCAAAGAATTAATTTCTGAGGAAGTTGTGCATTGGAAAACACATGAAAATGAAAAACCAACAGCATAACAATAATCATACAAGAATCACCCATGAACTTCATTCACATATGTACCAAACGTACCGGCAAAATCATTTTAAAATCTCATGGTTATTTTGGGAGTAAAAATTGATAAAAACACATCAATTTATTTAGCATTCCCCTCATTCATTCGCTTCTACATTGCACCTTTCTATAAATCCTAACATCGGCCGAGACAATGGTTACCCTCCTCTCATTTTAAAAATGAGAAATGCAAGTGAACAACAGTAATCATGGCAAAATTTGTTGATACACAGAAGAAAATAAACAAAAAAATTAAATTAATAACAAGCGATCTCCCAAATTCCAATAAAATTGAGAGAAGAAAAATATACCAAAAAAAAAACCAAAAAGAAACTAACCCCATGAGAAGCAGCAGAGGGAGAAACAGAGCCATTATGAGTGATTGCAGAGATGCACCCATTCCCACCGAATCGAGACCCATATTCAATCTTATTTTTGCTCCGTAGATTTGATAATTTTGGTGAAGAAGAAGAAATGGGAAAAACAATTGATGAACCAATTCTAATGGTAGAATCCATCGAACCCAAAAAAGAAAAGAAAAGTTAAATAATTGAATCAATACAAAAACACAGAGCTATTATGTTTACAATTCTCGAATTATAAAAAACCCAAAACTCAAACTTTGGGGAAATCGATTCTGTTTTCTGGTTTCTTTTTTATCTTTTGGTGCCTCCCGTTCGTTCGTTGTTTACGATGGAGAAGAGAGCTGAGAAAGCTTGGCGAGTGAGAGATCCGTATTTATAGTTATAGATGGGTTTGTGGGTTTGAATTTCAGCACAAACTTTAGCCCAATACATTTGTCACTCAATATCATTCCTGTCCCAACCCATCAGTTTTCCTTTTTTTTTTTTTTTTTTTTTATTTTTTAAAAATAATTATTTAATTTTTAAAACAATTAAAAGTAACTAAATTAAATTTTATGAAGAAAAGGGTAGCTTTAAATATTTTTCTTTTCTTAAAAAAAGAAAAGGAAAAATTTAATAGGAAAAGACAATAATATCCTTGAAGGAGTAAACATTAGGTATAAATGAGTGATGTATATTTTGGTAATTGTAAAAAGTTGATAAATATAAATAGACAGAAAAGAAGAAGAAGAAGAAGAAGTGTCCAAAAATTTTAAAGAATTGAAACAAGAAGAAGAAGAAATGGTTTTTCTTAACTTTTAAGATAAGATTTCGGGTTTGTTTGCATGATTCTCAAGTTTAGATTTGATTTTAAAATTCTTGAGTTTATAGAGATTTTAAGTAGTGTTGTGAAGTTTAATGAAAGAATTAATTGTAAAGGTAAGAGTTTAATTGATTGGTTTTAGAAGATTTTGGACAAGGATGATAATTTTGAGTTATAATTTGTTTAAATGATGAAAATGAGTTAGAGATTTGTGTAGATCAGTAGGTGATTTGTGGAAAAATCTGGGTTCGAGGTTCATGATAACAGAATTTCAGTCTGGTCCCTCATTTGTGAAAAATTCAATTTAGTCCCTAATTTTTTTAAAATTACAAATTGGTACCCAGAGCATAATTCGAGATTCTGGACATAATTGAGAATGAATTATGAATAAAATTTCAGTATGGTTATGAATTTATGATACTTTTTTATTTGGTCCTCTAAATTTGGCAAGATTTACAAATTGACCCCTAAAATTAATCTATTTAACCTTATAATTGGCTTATTTAATCTTACAATTGACTTATTTCAAGCTGAGACCCTTTTAGATTGGTAATCGACAAGAGGTTCGATGAACAATTAACTTACACTTTATTGCATATTGCACCTTATAAAAAGTTGATCATGTACAATTTATGAACCGTTTCTCTATTCTAACACCATGTATAAAAATTTGCATGCTTTTTATTCTTAACCTTTACTTAGCCTATCACTGTGGCCTGAATATAATGAGCCAAAGGTAGATGAGTGTCTAGCAAGATGGAGAAACAAAAAGGATTGAAGGATATTCACTCGTCTGTATAATGGTGCGAACTAGAGAAGGAATATCAATTTTTATAGGAGGTTGTGACCATTGAGAGGACCTGTCGACATTATTTCAAGGCATGAAGAACTACAGTAATTTTATGCCTTGTCATGTTAGCTAGTGTGGGTCTAGGCATTTTATCCAAAATCATGCGTCACCTCATGTGTTTTATTTGTTTGTTTTTTTATAAAATTATTCTTTGGATGTCAAATTATTTTGTAATATATCTATTTTATATGTATTTTTTTTTATTAATATAAGTGTCCGGACCAGTTTATGCGTACTTCGACTAATCTTACGTGTTCTGAAGTTAACGACCATGTAAACTTTAAATGACCATCGTATTAACAACCACAATAATCAAATATTAGATTATAGGAAAAGAAAATTCAATATTGGATCACCATGATTATCTATTTTATATTTTAATAAACAATACGACGACTACGTCGTCCACTAATAATTTGATAGTAGTAGCTTTCCCGATATGCATAAAGGGTAGTGATGTATTGCTAATAATGGTTTCAATGCACTATTTCGCCATTATTAAAATACATTGCTCTGATTGGATAATGCAACAACTTGAAGTGAATATACACATCTTTGATAATATATATATATATATATATATATATATATATATATATATATATATATATATATATATATATATATAGAGATGAATATGTGTATATTATTGCAAAAGGGACAATTATTGGTTGTATATATATAAACCTTCATCATGCCATGAAAAATCAGATATTTATAGAGCGATATCTTCCAATTGACTTAGATATCTACATGATACGGTACATTAACATAATAATAAGTTGATTTGTTACACTGATACGAGAGCGTGTTCTGAGACAAGCTCTGCATAGAAGACCTTCGTGTTCTTCGCGGCATGTGAGACCTGTGCATCGCGCGTGTTCTATCTGTGATATTTTGAAAACTTCTTTTTGCCACACAGTGCTGATTCTAAATAAAAACCTCGAAACGGCCCTTAAGATAAGTCATGAGCTGATGAACAAAGTAGTAATGGATAATGAACCGTTAGATGAGCTTCTGCACTGATGATCAACATCATTTTCACCACAACAGTAATAGTTATGAGCTGATATAAGTCCAGCTAGCTAAGAAGACGTGCGGCGGAATGGGATTTGATTCTTTCACTATTACTGGTGTTGACATCAAGATAAGGAAAATGATGCTCCTCCGTCACCGTCCCTGATAATTTATTACTGGGAAAGATAAGACAAGCGCCTTTTCTTCTTCGACGGATGACAACCCTACTAACCAATGACCTCCAGCCAGGGTGCAGAGTGGGATTTTAATACAAAATCCAAGAAGGAATTCAAAGGATAAAGTCAACACGTTGATGCCCGGGTTTCCTTCCTCCCATTCGTGCGGCGGTGAAGTTCACGCCGTCTGCTAAGATGGCAGGGAGGAGCTAGCCGACGTCTAGCACGAAAGGGTCTCCGCTCTTGATGTTAAAATAATGAAACAAAAACAAATCTATTGTAACAAGAAACGTTGAAAAGGGGAAAAGAAGAAGATATTGAAAGAAGAGAAAAGATATTGGAGTGGCTTTGGGCTACCATTGGTCACGAGAGTTTGAACTCGAGCAACCAAGATTTAGGATTGGAGGGATGGATAAGAAAATAATTAGTTTTTAAGAGTGCAAAACTTGTAAAACTGAAGGGTATAATTAAAAACTTCTAAAAGTTTTAGATGGGAATGCGGGGTTTTCTAAATTTTGAGGGAGCCGTAGTCCCCACCAATCAACATAATTCTACCCTAAACTTGAGATCCTTAAAAATAAAAAAAAAATCGAACTATTTTTTTAATATGGATGTTCGGGCCAACTTATATATATCTCGACTAATCTCACAAACCCTGAAATTAACGATCATGTAAACCTTCCGTGACCATCATATTAACAATTATAGGGCTTGAATTTAAGATCATAGGAAAAAACAAACTACTTAATATCAAATTTTTATTATTAAACCGCTCGCTAGATGATTTAAACAATAATTTATTAACACTTTGAAAGCTTGTCTAGCCAGCTAGCAAGTGCTTTGAACTATCTAGAACCTTCAATAACTTCATTGGCTGATTAATTCTTTTTTTTTTTAAGAATTAATCATATCACTAAATATATTTTGAATATATTATGATGTATGATCAAAATAAATTTATTTTGAATAGTTATTAGTGAATTGTTTCACGACTTTTGGGCTGGTGATGCACTGATTTGCCAGGGAAAATAAAAATAAATAAAAGACTTCATATTTGAAAACGATATGTAAATTATAAATTGCCATTTCAAATAAATGTAATCCACACAAAATCATGTGATGATGTCATGAAGTCTTGACTCTGATAAATTCAAAGTTAATGTGAAAGCATTGCCTCTAAATTCCTCGTTCTTTGGATAACGCCCAAAGATAATTAATTAAAGTAGTGGAAAAGCTATAGCTGGAATACTCTCATGTCCATGGATTGTCAAATAATTATATATATGCTGATTTTTTTTGTTGGGTTTTTTTTATAGTTTTGTAGTAGTTTTTTAATTTTTTTTAAATATATTAAAATTATATTTTTTATTTTTAAAAAATTATTTTTAATATAGAACGTCCAAACAATTCAAGACACTAAAAAAATAAAAATAAAATTAAAATTTTTACGCTAACTTCCAAGAACTATCACCGTAGCAAGCATCTAAAAGGTTTATGATTAAAAGAGTGTTTAGAATTATGGTAATGATTATTTTTAAAGTGTTTTTTATTCTGAAATATTTTTTTATTTAAAAAAATTATTTTTGACAATAGCACATTAAAATAATTTAAAAATATTAATTTAAAACAAAATAAATATTAAATTCTTTTAAAAACATTTTTGAAATCAATAGCAAACATGCCCTAAGAGATATTTATCTAAATCTCTTCCTCTAAGTTTGTCGTTTATCTAAAAGAATTGTTTTTTTTTTTTGGCTTCCAACGTGTTTCAAGAGATGTCGGGCGCCAAAGTTTCCTTAGAAGATAATGGAACTGAAATCAATATATTAAGTAGTTGGGATCTGGTGTGGTCGGCAAAGTGGAGATCAATTCATTTAATGGGAGACGGATGAACTAGGCTGGTGGCTATAAATCAATTTCCCAATTCTATGCAGAAGAAATGGAAAAGGAAAATAAAATATTACAAAACAAAATCTCTCTGCTGGGTTGTTCTTAGAGATGCTTCTTGCACCATTGAGAGTAATACAC
>Ga0307515_10008489_pt1 | contig 20014 bp, 8 predicted proteins | sample 17_EM_MG_FD_194513 | JGI IMG/M metagenome (GOLD analysis project Ga0307515, IMG submission 194513) | Populus trichocarpa ectomycorrhiza microbial communities from riparian zone in the Pacific Northwest, United States - 17_EM | ecosystem: Host-associated > Plants > Roots > Unclassified | place... | reverse complement strand
TTATTCCGTCGATAATGTTCCCGCGGGAAACTTTTTTTTGGCGCGCGCGTATCCGTCTGTATTACCGTCGGTGGGTGGTTTTTTTTATTTGCGACAAAATTAGCGATGAAAATGGGATTTACCGACGACTGTTATACCGACGGACGTGTTCCGTCGGTGAGTCCGTCGGTATTATTTTCACCGACGGATGTCATTGCTGTCACCGACGGAATGAGTCCGTCGGTAAAACTGGATAATGTTGTAGTGAGTCTTTACCCCACTTCTCATAAAAAAAATCGACAAACTCATCGTACCTAGTACTCTTACAAGTCTTTGTGTATAAATATCACAAAGACTTGGGGAGCTACTGATAAACTCAAATTTAAGAGCCTAAACCCCCCTAAAAAAAACATCTATATATTGGAGCTCAACCAATGGTAGGACCAACTTCCTTTGGGCTCGACCAAGGAAAGGTCCAAACCTTTCTTGGGCTCAATTAAGGGAATGATCTAACTCTTTTGGACCCAGCTATATTTTGGATCTTACTCTTTCTACACTCATTAGATATATAAAAGTCATCCAAGAATCCACCATATTCCCATCGATATTAATGTTGTGTGAGAGATAGTGTGTAAAGTCCTTTAAAGACCAACTATATTTCATTAACATTACTACATATGCCAAGGATATTTTTTATTTTTAATATTATCAGGGTAATAATATTACACTTTAGTCCATTATCTCCCGAAAAAGACTCATGTGCTATAAATAGATTATAAATCCTTTAAACAAAGGGTTTGAGATCTTTATTCTCTATCCCATATTTATTTTCAATATCTCTCTTTATATATATATATAAAAAGAGAGAGAGATGAAAGCTCATTTAGATGCAGGTCCACCATTGTTAGAAAGGCAAAAAAAAAATGCATATCATTTTGGTAAAGGACCATGGTATAAATAAAAAGTAGCTGCCAACAGGAGGAATCCATCTTTTTTGTTAGCGGTCCTTTTTATATAACTGGCTTGTACTATATAACATAAACGAAGAAATAACACTGTAATGTAGTAGTCGATCTCAGGTAGGAGAATTAAAGGTTAAAATATGATTAGTTCTATAAGAAACTGATCCTACTCTCGAAGGGTCCTAATGAAGTGTTTCCACCAAGGTTCCCACTCCCAGAGCGAGCACAAATATGGGCTGTGTTCTGAGATCAAATTGCTTTAAGAGACATGCTGCCCCCCCTCAATTGAGACCACCATCATTCTAAAATTCAAAAGACGAGGTCCTGCCCAGGAAGAATATGTTAAGCCTTTTCATGTTTATAAAGTGTTTCTATCTGACACCAAATGCTTTTACTACAAGCTCATATGTTCGTATGCATAAGATATAATAATAAAAGTTGGGTCTTGTAAGAGAAGAACTTGGTCTGACGCTGCCTGCATGAACCGGTCGGACACCGCCCTGACCATTCCAGTTGTGATCTTAATTGCATTTGCCCAGCTTCATTCTCTTTTGGGTCACATAAGTACATGCCTGACAGCTAGAGTGGATTTTGTTAGCACGAGAGAATCTTCAAAGCCTGTGTGTCTGCCTGTTCGAGGTTTGAGTCGACTAGTCGGTTGTTTGACTTAAATTTAAATTAATTAAACACCTTGAGATTTTATTTTCCTTTCATTAAAAGTAAAAGGCAAGAATTTTGACATGGTAATGATGCTTCTGTAGTGGTGATGCTTTTTTAAATAGAAAAAGGTTGAGAAACATGGGATCTTTAATTATCATCCTTTATTTGGTTTTCGGAGCAGAAAGTAAGAGATCCCAAGTATTCAGAATGGTAGGGCAAAGGAGAAATTAGAAAAGAGGGTAGTGGACTTGCATTTGTCTATGTTTCTGCCTCGTTATAGGAAAAGTAGAAAGATACCACCTCAAGCGATTGCTTATGGAATTTCATCAAGATATCCTCTCCTTAACACACACACACACACACACACACACACAAACTTGAATATGCCATTACTAAATTTATCTTCCCAATAAATTTAAAAGTAAATTGTGGACGATGTTAATAGAATGTAGCGTTCGGTTATATTTTTTTGTAGATAGAAAAAACAAAAATAAGAAGACAATAAACATGTTTTTTGTATTTTTTTTATTTTTAAAATGTAAAAATTCTCTCAAAAACCATCTTAAAAACAAATTTATTTTATATCTTTATTTATGTTTCTTTAACCTAATATATTTTTGTTTTTATTGTCTTTGTTATTTCTATCATTAATATCTATGTTTTTTCTATTCTGAAATATTAACCAAACGCAACATAAAATAATCATAAAAAATTAATTTTAATATGAAAAAAGAATATACTCTATGGATCAAAATGGATATTTTCTTGCATGGTATAATCCCATGCAAAAATAGCTAAGAATTTTTTTTTCCTTTTTCTTTTTTATAGGTGACACCAACATTACATGTGCATATAGAGAGGTAGGGTGTGGTCCAAAATCGCACCACCGGCTAAGCTTACCAATCCCTACCCAAGAAACCATACTTTATAATTGTTTGGTACAGCCATGTGATGCTTGCTTGAATCTTCCTTAAACTTCATTATCAGAAACTGATTAAAGATCTGTGATATGTTTTGGCTAACCATGCATGACCTCTACAGTACTTTATCACTTCAGCTAGCTAGCTCTCAACAAGGCGTGGAGAGAAGAGCAGATGTATATTAGCTTAAAAGTTAAAAAAAATGCAGGAAATTATTGTTAATTGTGGTAGTCAAGTTGGCCCTGTCCTTGACCTTTCTTATATTTGCGTAATTAACTCATCTTAAATAGTAAGTACCTGCTTAATTATGAGTTTTCAAGCACGCAAGCATGCGCAGCTTCTCCTTAATGCGTGTAATTATCCAATATAATGCCCTTCTAAACTTAACTGCAAGGTAAGTTTGTGAATTAACCTTAAAAATAAGGAATAGTAGCAATAAAGATGGTTTTGAGATCCATAATGAGGCTCTAGATATTATTGACATGGACATAATTATGAAAGCAATTTGATATTATTAGTCTTGATATATGAAAGTTGATATGTTTAGTTTTAATATATGAAAATTGATATATGATAAATCTTGATTATTAAAAGAAAAATCAATGAACAAGTAATTTATTAATGTCAAAAAATTATCTCAACTTAAAAGTTTAAATTATTAAGTGAGACTCCAAGATATAATTTATATTATTTTTTAATACATTCCCTCAAGTAAAAGCTCTTCAGACTTGAAACTTGCACAAGCTCACTGTACTTGTGCTATTCATTAGTTTTAATTAGAAAAGAGAATGAAAATGATAAAATTCGAACTCGTGACTGTTTGGCCAGTAAAGCCTAAAGACATGATTTATATTATTTTCTAATAAATAATACATATTAAAAAAAAAAACCAATAGCAATGCTTGCTTCTCAAGAAAATAAATGAGATGTTTAGGTTTGGCTCTCCACACTTAATTGAGGAAATTAATGGAAAAAATATCGTCCTCAACAATTCCATATAGTATATTTATATAGCTCAAAATTTATTTTAATTTAAACACCATGATTAAGACAATACACGAGAGCATTGAATGTCAACGAGAGTGATCATAAGCTAGATGAATGAATCTAGAACTATTTTCCTCACGCCATAACATCATGTTGAGCACTTTGAGGACAACGTGAAGCTTTGTGTTCCCATTAATCAATTTGCATGGACAATGTTGCCTTTGTTTCGATGATTCAATCTCTCAAATTGGTTGCTCATTTTAAGTCATCTTCATTAACGTCGTTCCAGCTCTGCTTGAATCTTACCATTAGCATTTGGTTACCATTCAAAAGGTCCAGAGATTCATTCCAGTTTTAAGTGTTGAATCTTTCATCTTGAAGCTTACAAAGCTGCCTCTGATTTTGCAAACACGAGTCAGTAACTGAGTCTCTGCCCCTACTTGTGAGTGGGTCATTGTTGAGTCTTTCACCCGCTCCAGGCAATTAGGCATGTTATACTGTAGAAGCAGGGACGGGATAGGGATTTTGGAAATGGGATTGCCAAAATGAGATTTAATTTTAGGGTAAATTTGAAAATAAGATAAAATAATAATGAGTTTGTTGTATTTGATTAACTTTTGGGGGGTGCAGAATGTAGATAGCCTTCGATCCAAGGGTATATTAAAAACAAATAGAAGTTTATGAGTACTGATATGAAACGTCTTTCAAAATATGGGGATTCCATAATTAAGCCCCCACCATAAAGTGCTTCTACCCTTAGATAGAAGAAGGAAAGGAAAACAACCTCAATTGTCTTTCTTTTGATAATGAGACGGGTCTTGAATTATTATACAGCTTCCACATTGAGTAAATTATTATTTAGTCCCTATTTTTTTACCAATTTTGTAAGTTAGGTTTTTTTCTTAAAAAAAAATCATAATTTAGTTCCTTGATCAGAATCGACGGTTGATTTTTTTAAAGTATCCAAACTACCCTTTTAAAATTCTTTTTTGGTTTTATTTGTAGCGGGTAAAACTGGAAACTTTGACTAGAAGAAATTAAATTGTAATTGAAAACTAACCGAAGGACTCAATTATAAAAAAAAAACTACACATAATTGAACAAAAAGTTCGAGAAGGCACGAGTGGAGACAGGAGAGAGAGCGGTGGAGGTACGATGAAACTGTAAATACAGTGAAAGTGCTTCGATCGTTTTCATCTGCAGAAGCTTATGCAAGTACCCTGTCCTGAGCCCTTGATTTATTTGCCTTAGTCCATATACCATGTCAATTCTCAAATATTCAAACAGCGTAGCATGGGCATCAATTTCTTCATCTGATATGATATTTGAACGATAGGCTACATGCACCTTGCGACTAATGAATTAAGTTCTCTCTTTTTCCATAATGTCCCATGAGAATTCAAGAGAAATCTCGATAAATTCTGCGTGTAGGTCTTTGGACACAGACCTGACATACCGATATTTTAAATCATGAATTTGACAGTCCGAATCGAGGACATGCCCTGATGAGCATACAAAATCCTGGAACAATGCTGCAGCCCCTTTGATCCCCTTTTTTTTTCCCCCAACTTTTCCTGCGAGGATGAGGGAGGGGTGGATTTTTTTCGAAAAAAATCTTCCAAGACACTGAGACCGACTAATATATTAGGTATGTCGCTATGGATAGGTTCTGTTTGCCATCATATCCTCCTTCGAGACGAAGCTAATATCACCAACTCTTGCTCTCAATGATAAAATTGCTTTTGGGGACAAAAAAACAACCACACCAGTTATGGAGTTCCATCTATCTCTTAAAGTCATGAGATTGAGATTTAGATCCAAACCAGCTACCACCCCTTGGAAAGATCCCCCTAGCCCTATGTGGGTTGGCTTTTTTCTGGTCTTCACTCTCTAGCAGATAGACGCACTAGGGCTTCTTTATTGCTTTCGTTTGGCTCTTTTGGTGCATAAAGTGATTCCACCCACCACGATATCACTATACAAGAGGTTAAGACAGAGATATTTGGTGAAAATAGTTTCACGATGCTTTTTTCAAGACACCCTACATGATTAGATAGGTTCATGTAATTTCACAGATTTGCTTGTGACATAGTCTAGTGAATTTAAATTAGTAAAGATTTTCTGTACCCAAAAAAATAATTAAAGGGGTTTGATCAATTTTTTTATTCATTGATGTCTATCGTTAATTTCTTCCTTTTTGACTGGAAATCTTTATTTATGATTACGGCAATTAGTCGTCAAAATTGACTTCCTTGCTCATTTTGCGTGGCTGTTTCCTGCTTTTCGGCTTCTGCTTAGCTTTACCTCTATAAATTGATAAATTTGTGAAACATAAAGAAAATCTTCCTGGAAAGACACCTGATAGTACTAATTAAATACCATATCAATAGAACCACATGCTGGCCTAGGCCTTATCTAGAGAATTTTATATATTTAACATCACAGACACGACCTTGATCAAGCAATCAAAAAGAAATATAAAACTCGAGTACTTCATGAACCTGTAGCTATGCCGGGTATTTAAACCAATGGTGTTGCACCAGCAAGCCCCAAAAGGGGGAAAAGATGCTCTCCAGAATTCGATTCCTGCTAGAAATTATGTGCATGGGAGATGATTTGATGTAGTGCTTGGAAACCAGATATGAGAATTCAAGTTGCTTAAAGGGGATAATTGTGGAAGGCAACAAATTGTCCCTTTTTTAGCATCTGCTTCTACTGAGGAAAGGTAGGACTTGGGAAAGCAAAACCCTACTCTATATGCAACATTTCTCCTTTCAAAGTTATCAATATAATGCAACCGTATCTGTTCATCCAGATTAATCTTCATGCACCCAAGCCGCCATTCAGTTTTTTTTTTTTTTTTTTTTTTTGGTAAAGAAGTGGGTCTAAGCCCAAAAAACTAGAAAGAAAGAATCAGGTAGGTGTCTTAGCCAATGCATGCCCAACTCCATTCGGTTAGTTAAGGGTTCAGGGTTCAAGGCACTGAAGAGAATGGCCTAAAGTTCTGCGTACTTGCATTAGCTATTTGCTAATTAACCAGAGATTGCAAAGAAGAAAGTAGAGTTCACCAGCACAACTTTGCACTTTAATACACATATGTAAGCGAAACACACAATAGTTTCACCACTAATGGAGTTGCGTGATCAGTCGATTCCAATGGTTGCCAGACATCAAATAACACATGGAACATGTAAATCCCTGGATGAAACAAGATACCAAGAACCATATGGACAGTATCCACACAAATACACATGAATAAGCACAAGAGATAACTTAATGGCTTGTGTGTTTGCTTAGATCAGTCAATTCCAATGGTTGCCAGATACCTAAAGCACAAGGAACAAGCATATCCCTGGACAAAACAAAATATCATAATCTTATATCCAATAATAGCCACCAATACAAAAGCCTGGTGGAATTTGACCCTGGGACTACTATCAAAACAAGAACAAAGGAATGACAATTCACAAAAAAAAAATGTCATGCTTATCTTCTAGAGCAAGTGTTTTAGTATCTAAGATATATTGTGGCGTGAAACCTCAAATACTATCCTCAATCAAAACCATCTTTGACTCTCTCTCTCTCTCTTCATTTATTGCTTTTGCACTTTAAGTATCCACGTTCATGGGAGTCACAGGTCTCCATTAACATTCCCTTTAAACTGCACCATTGTGAGAAAAGGGTCCCTTAACTGGGGTACCCCAAGCCCACCATACAATAAAATGTCCAAGGTGGTGAAAGCATTCAATTGCATGCTCATTAAATTTTGAGAAGATGGTATTGGGATCTATGAGCCAAAGAAGCTACGAAAATCTTCCATAGGTGACAGAAGATTCCTAGTAGGTCATTCAGGGTCCTCATCACCGTTTGCGTGGGTCTAATAGCTAGGCAGAATCAGTGGGCAACACACCAGTGGCTATTCGCACTCGACAAGAGCCCATTTAGGGCATGAATGTTGCATTCAGCATCCACTTGATAAGGCACTTCTATGTATTCATGAAACATTTTCGATGTCAATGAGATCCGCAAGTTGTTGCGCATGAGTAGTCATATCACAGCAAAACATGCAACTAATTAGCTATTAGAGATGTAATAACCCCTGTATAATCACACGAAAAACTTATTTAGGAATTTACTGAACATAAAAATATTTATGGTCTGCTCTAATAGTAGCATCAAGAATAAGACACATGGCTCTTAAATAAATTCATTAATTATTTTAATCCTATAGGACGAAAAATGTATAACCTACTGGCATTCAAATTTTGCTTGAACTTCTGTTTTTTCCATGGTAAACAATTACAGGAATCATATGCTTTTAAGTAGGTTATAGATGATAGTTTTAAAGCATGAGTATTTCACAAGCTTTACAAGCATTCCTCATACCTTCTTGCCAAATTATAGAGAAGGATATGTTCTATTGCATCAATAAAAGCCAGTTTCTCACCATTTGCTTCCATTGTATATGTAATCCATTATTGGTTTCTCCTAATTAAAATTATAGTAATGAGATTGCCCTAGACAATTGATTCCATTCAATAGCAATACATTGTATGGAGATGAGTAATTTGAGACCTTGTATAGATCAAGGCTTAGAATGATAGAAACTTTGATGAATCACCTGAAATGCGCACAATTAATGATGATATTCGAGAAAATGATGACAGCAGCATCAAACGATTTCAAACTTGCAATGTACGTGTTCATCTAGTGGATGACTATCATAGAACTATAATTATTTAGGTTCCTTTCATATCATGCTGACACATCATATTTTTCAACGAAAAAGAAGTTCAAACAAAGAGGTGCTTTTATGATGAAGCATCGAGTTTATGAGGGTAAATCTCAAGTTCTAAACTATAAGACTTAATACCAGGTCAGTCTGGAGATTTGAACGGAGAACGTAGCTGATTGTTTCATACATGATTAATTAAGGAATTTAGCATCTTACATTTCAAATTCTTGTTTCTTCCCCTAAATGCCTTGACCATACATTTATATGATCATATTAGGAAATAAGAATTAATACTAAAAGGGTTCTAGTATATGTTCAATTGCTAAAACATCAGCCCCTAAATTCAATAGCATGGTGCCAGTTTCTCGTTTCTCTGGCACACTTAGAACACTCAAAAGGGAAGAGCAATCTTCTCCAAAATGGGATCAATAAGATTGCAATTCAAGACATTATTAATTTAGTATTGGTATTGCAATGCCCAAATATATAGGAAATGATGCCATTGTTAGGAGAAGTATTGAACCCTGCACAAATGCAACGGTAAAAAAGGGCACTTACTGAGAGTCTCTTAGGGTTTGGTTCGGAGTGGTATCCCAGTCCCACAGCACAGCAGACATCCATCCACTTACAGGCTATAGGCACGAGTCTTTCTTTGCAGCTACCAGGAACCCAGTATAGAATCTGCAATGTTAACCATCAGGAAAGAGTGACATTATGTGATCAGTAATAAACATCTCAGAATGAAGCATGTAAAAAAGACGGTGAAGAATCGAACGTCGTTGACACTCACACAACTGTATCGATCATTCTTCTAGCAACCTTAAAAAGAAGACATTGTTCTTATCTTGCTTCCACTCGCATTCACTCATCACGCGCATGATAAAGTTGATAAACGAATGATGAATTGCAGAGGAGCCTACGCGTTACCTTTCGCTTGTGGAAAAGTGAGCCACCGTTTTGGTATTTTGGAGTTGCTGTGGTTTCATGCCTCTTCACTCTTCAGTTTCCGAGGTAGTCAAAGTAAACAGTGGCCGTAGACTTAGTTTCTTAGAGGTAGGCCTTAGCCCAAATCATTTTTTTAAAATGCACCCATAACTCATACAAAAGCCAGGGCTCTTTCTGTCTTTATATCACACAACACAGGCCCAGTTTCTAATTTTTTATATAAATTCTGATAATCAAGTTCTTTTTGTTTTAAATAGAATCGGCGCAAGAGCATGATAATGATTTATAAAGTGAATTTAGATTTATTTAAAAATAATATTGTTTGAATTAAAAATAAATAAATAACATTTTTTCAAACAAAAAATAATTAATTAATTAAAATTAACTTATTTTAAAAAAAATTAGTTTGACCTGGTTAACAAAATCACGGGTTAATATATTAAATTATTTAATTTGAACTAGTTTAATTTTTAAAATACAACTGGGCTCGAGCCATACTCCAAAACACCGAATTACCATAGTAAATTTTATCAAATTTAATAATTAAGCTATCAACTTTTCTAGAACATTACTGAACAAAAAATATTCTCGCCTCCGAAGTAAAAGCGAGGAGAGCAGCAGAATAAATTGATCAGAAAACTCCCATTTCGAAAATGGGCCTCCAGGTCCAGACTAGTGGCCTCTATTATAATTTGCAAATCCAGCTAGTAATAAGTTTTGTTTTGCATAAGAGTCTAAAAACCGTTTGGGTATTGGATTAGAGTCTACAGTGCTATAATATAGGCTGGTTTTATGCGTAGTTGCCCAGCCCCGCTTCCCAGCCCTACTTGTCGGTTGATTTAAAAATGGGTTTTTTTTTTCATTGTGATTTTAAAGTATTTTTTTACTTTAAGTATATTAAAATAATTTATTTTTATTTTTTACTTCAACAAATCAAGATTATAAAAAAATACTAAAAAATATCAATTTAATATTTTTTAAAGCCAAAAACACTTTTAAAAAGCACTTAAGAGCTGAAACGTAAATTGTGTCAAATACACTATATACATGATTAAATTTCTAATAAAATATTGATTCGGTAAAATTTATTACCAAACTAAATTTTTAGTAGTGAATTGATAGGCCCAACCAAACATAATCGAATCAAGATTAAAAAATCAAAGAAAAAAAACAAAATGAATTTTTTTAGTAAATAATATGAAGGAAACTGTGGACAACAAACTATGCTTCTATTTCTAGAGAGAGACGCTGTTCGGCACTACTGTAATCAATCCATACCGCAGGCAAACATTGTATTTCAAGTTTCAACTTACACGCCATCCGAATAATATTTTACATGTTGCTTCAGCAAACATTATGAAACTATGAACAACGGTAATGGGTTTTTATTAACCAGACAGATAAAATGTGATCTCCGCCGATTGAATTTCACGATCATGGTGTTGAAGCACCCTCAGCATACTCTGAAGCCTGTTACTTCCAAGAGAGACATCCCCACCCTCTAGAGAGATGGGGGAGAAACATCACAGCCAAGAAGCAAGTTATGAATTCCTTAGACATGCTGATTTTGTCACTGCATCAGCATATGTATTAAGATGTGTTCATATGATATAGAATTAGTCTTGACTCGTTAAGTTAGCTCAGTGCACATAAGCCCTTGATATACCAGGTTCAACCATACCAAGCTGACAAGGTTTCGAACCCCAGCCCTACATGAGGCCGGCCCTCTCTATTGTGGGCTTCTAATTTCAGCCAAGAGCCCAGGGGGATTTCAGCAAAAGACCCCAGCCCGCCTAGTACAAAACAGATTCCTCCTCTCCTCTCTCAACGCCATTTTCTATCTTGTTTTCTTAACTGCAGTTAAAGCCTATTTATAGGACAAACTACTTGCCCTTGATTGGCTGGTTATGTGTCTAGCCAGGGTATTTTAGGCATGAAAATATATCTAAATAACTTTTGTTTAAAAGCACATTAAAATTATCATAAAAAAATTAAAAAAACATTAATTTAATACTTTTTTAATCTAAAACAACTTTTAAAAAGCACTCAAACACGATTTCAAACACAAAAACAATCTGTAATTGAACACCCAGTTGCATCATCAGGAAGCTTCCTCCCTCTTATTTTTTATTTAGTCCGTGAAGTTCAACACGACTAACTAATAAACACTCATAGTTTTAAAATCATTTAAAGGGTGACCCCAAGCGAAATTTTGTCCCCCATTATTAAGTGATGCAAAAACCAGGAAATTTTTCTCTGACAAAATCGGATATCTACAGGCAAGAAAAGAACTTAATGAAAATAACATGAACAAGAGAAAATAAATGATCCGGAAGCTCAATAAGTTACACCAGCTGCCATGTCTGCAACGATTATTGCGTTCTAACTTCTTTTCATGCAACACAGCATACTCGTTTTCTTAGCATCCAGTCCTCATTCGTAATAGCTTAACAATTTCGATTAGGAATTCAAACACAGGAACACCCTAACTGGACATTCACAGTGATGCTGGTTAGTGAAGAAGAAATTTACTGGAGAATCAATGCTACAAAAGAGAGATAGATTTGGCAATCAGCTGAACTCAGGCCCACAACAAGCCATCACCAGAGGAGGCAAAAGTCATAAATGACTTTGCTCTACAGTAACACACCTGCAAACTTTAGAGACTTTCTATCTTTCTGAAGGGACTTTCTTTAATTAAGTTTAACCCACAATAAGGAGAATGGAAATAATCTCTCAACAAAGTATGCTTCTATTGCTAGAGAATTAAATATGCAGTCGAGCACTATTTCTATTTCAGGATACACGCCATCCAAATCAAATTTTACAAGTTCCTTCAGCAAAAATTATGAAACTATGGAACATAGTAAAGGGTTCTTATTAACCAACCTGATAAAATTGAACCTATGTAAGTCTCCCCCGATTGGATTTCACAATCATGATGTTGAGGCACCTTAAGCACAGTATTTCCAAGTAAGACACTCCCACCCTCCAGCCCAATTTTTTTCTTTTTCCTTTTTTTTTTTTTTTTTTTTTGGTCTCCTTCCATAAAGGTTTGCTACTGACCTATATCTGTCAGGAGAAAAATGGTAAAGTTTTAACCATACAAATATAGATGAGAAGATTAATCAGCACCTGTATCCTCAACAGTTTTCTTATATTCTGGCTTAAGTTCATAAGTTCCTTGGTTTGTTCCCCGCTTATTGTACACACAGAGCTCATTCAGTATCTCTTTCAAGAATTGCTGCATTCAGAGAAAACACCACAGAAATTTCACACATGAATACCCCAGAGCAATATAATGGTATAAATAAACAGAGCCAATTTGACAATCATCCTTCTAGAAACAAAACATATAAGAAAAGGGATTATCATATCTATATAAGCATTAGGTAACAATGATGAAAACATAGGAGCTAACATCTATCATGGTCCACAGTTCACACAGATCAACTAATCAGGTACAACCATATAAATTATGAACCATGATTTAACACTTATTTTAGGAAGTCTACCAGCCAACAAGCATCGGTAAAGGAAATGGCATTAGCAAGCATATATTCTGAAGAGCTGTTACCACATCAGAACTTTTTATCAGTAACACCTCTGTTATATAATAGCAAAGAATAGAAAAGGCATACCGCAGGTTGATCTGTTTCTTGAACAAGCTGCTTTAAGGCCCAATTTGGTTGTCTTTCAAATAACTTGAACATGATATCTTCCAATTCCCCACGATCCCTCCTGGTTCTCTTAACGTCTGATTGTTTAACTGGTTGTGGTCTCTTCTTATCCTACTCGTATAAAATAGAAATAAAGATTACAAATTTTTATTCTTAAGGGCAGAAAGAATGGATCTTTGGCTAATAGCACCACATTATTCTTGACAGAAAAAGTGCTACCAGAGGAAAGCACTACTAGGAAAGTATACACGTTATCTTTTCCCATTACTAAGGAGCAGTAATGTTCATAACTCCATCGTTTAAAGCCAAATAAAAGAGAACTAATTTATGAACATCCTAATATCAACATGTCCAATGGGGAAAGAAAATATACCTTGGAGCTAGATGAAATCAAGCCAACCATTCCAGGCATGGGCCTCATGTGAACTCCACGGTCATTATTAATCACCTTTAAAAGCAACCAAGGAATCAAAACTTCTGTTATATCCAGGTGATTAAATAGCAAAGTAAACAACAATCTAATCCTCTACCTGTATCTGCCTAATCTTAACCATAGATTTCTTCGTCCTTTCACGGCACAATTTATGATACTCCTCAATGTTCTGCTCATGGGGCTTCATATCAAATTTATGTTCCACTTTCCCTTCCATGGCGACCTTCCCTATAAATAATTGAAAAGATTTTGCAAATAGTAGAAATCCAAAACAAGTAACTAATATTAGTGTACAAAGAAAAGTAAATATCAGTGCAGAGCATACTATCATGGATTAGATCAAAAACATGTAGATTGCATCTGTTTGAAACATCCAAATGGCATACTCATGAGTAATGAACAAGTGCCTTCAGGAGTATGATGCTCATATACAATAAACATGCATACTCGTGAATGAGAAGTCCCTTATTTATATTTCTGCAAGTTGCAATGTTCGACATCAATCTTCATGTCAAGTATTGTACTTGAGTCAATAATAACAAATGACAGGAGACAGATAATTATTGAAATTGAGTTGAATCATAAAGAATTGAAAATACAAACATCCACAAAAACCAATAAAGGGCCAGCGAGATCCTCAAGAATTGTTTGAATCATGACTCACCAATCAAAAGAATCACAAAATTTCTTCCACAAAAAAAAATAATGTGAAAAATCATCCAGTAGATACAAACTGGATCCTCACCTTGAGGTGTCTCGGAAAAGACGCACATAGGAACAAAGTCTTTAAACATATTCAAAGAATAACTCTTCGGTACATTCCCAGCCTCGGTGCGAGCCATCTCCATAGTGAACTGATTACCATTTGGAATCATGTAAGAGAGATGAAATGATGAATTACAAAGATAACATATCAAGCAGCCAGATAAAAACTATATGCTGTTTTTAGTTAGATACTCTCTTTTAAAATCATTACAAGCTATTTCAGCCTCAAGAATCCACATATATACAATCATCTGATTTAAATTCCCAGATAAAAAGTACAGATTGAATTTTGCAATCAATGCCTAACAATACAGATGACTACTGAGATAAAGCATCTTATAAATGCAAATTTAAGCGCACCAACCAATCATCAGCTGATTGAACTATTGAACGCTTCATGATAAATTATAGGTCATATAGTTTAAGCGCTACCTTAAAAAAAATCATTACACAAATTCCATTACAGCTTTAGTATCCTCGGATTTATAATTTGCTCAACTCAACTGATATAAGTAAGAATAGTTCACTGACTAAAATAAACTAGGGTTAGAGAGTTAAACGATGAAACCCTAATTATTAAAAAAAGTCAAACATTGAGCGCAAATTGAGAAGACGAAGAGTACCTGAAGAGCAGAGGGATCGTCAGATTGGAGAGGATCGAGGGAGAGAACGACTTTAGCGAGAGGGGCAGAATCTGAAGAAGAAGGGGAGGTATGAGTTTTCCATGACTTCGCAACCACTACTGGACACTTCATCAACCAAACAGATTTATCTGCCTTTGATGTTTCTAAATTAGCGCTGCTACTGCTGTTATCTTCTTCCATCTCTCTGCTTGATGTTTTTTTGCTCGAATTTTGTTTTCAGTTTTTTTGAGATTTTTACTGCTTTGCTTCCCAGTCTTGTCTCGTCTTCTATTCTCAAGTCTTCTCTATTGACGCTGTTGTTTTGAGAGGTGAACCGAGGACACTTTCCTTGAACCGGATTCGAATTAGGGTCCACGTTCGTTGATGAACTTGTAGCTTTATAATTTTGGTTTAAAAAATTATTTTTAGCTGTAGTTATTTTTTATTAAAATATATGTTTAATTAAAATTATAGTTAAAACTATTATTTACTAAAAATAAAATAATTTAAAAATACATATATTAATTTTTTATTTTGTAATTATATTAATATACATTTTATTATTAATACATTGTAAAAACAACCATGTGAATTATAACATTAACTTTATTATCCTGTTAAACTTGTTGCAGCACAAACATAATCCATATAAAAAAAATCTCTAGTTTTCATATGATTGTGAGCATGAAACACATCAATTAAAAAAAATCTCATTAACAAAATTGAGACGAGGATAAATTATATAAATAATTGATGAAAATTAAAACATATGTATATTTTTAAATTACAGATAAAAAAACTTGAGTCTCGTAAAAATTTTAACTTATACAAAAACTGCACAGCATTAATTTTTTTATTAGTTCGAAGAAAGGTGAGGTTATTTTGGTCTGGATAGCAAATTCAACAAATAATAAAATACAACTCAATGAAAAACAGAAATAAAATGTAGCAAAAGCATGTGAAAGTAGTTCTCAAAAATTAAGTTGGGGTCTAAAAATAAAAATTACGATTCATTTTGTAACCAAACAGGATTATGGTTAAGGACAAAAACGCATAGCCAAACGAGCTCGCGGATACCACTCCACAGCGTTTTTTTTTGGGTTGTTCGACCGCCTTATAGAAGTTGAGACAAAATAACCAAACACCTATAGCCCAAATTCATTGGGCTTCGGCCCATCATCGAATCATTAGATGAGAGGAGGCATTGGAACAAGGTTTCAACTTTACAGTTTCAACAAGTCCTTCAGAACAAGGCTAAATGAGGGATTTCCCAGCGATTACCAACGTGAAAACAATAAACCCAAACTTGGATTTCTACCAGAGGCATGATCACTGCTCAGATTTTTAGAGTCATATTAACAAACACGTAGAATGCACAAAAATGAGATGCGAACTCAGCTGATATAGCAAGTAATCATCCTTCCATTACATCTAAAACGATCGCATCTTTTAGTACTTGGAGGCAAAGGCACTAGACATGGAAATAGACTTATGATACCTAGAAGATACAAACAGAGATAAGAGTTGTCCATCTACCCAGAAATATCTAACATGTCATTAAGCCCTTTCACCCCTGATCCTTCTAGCCAGCTGAATATCCTTAGGCATGATTGTAACCCTTTTAGCATGAATAGCACACAGATTTGTGTCCTCAAAGAGACCCACAAGATAAGCCTCAGCTGCTTCTTGAAGAGCAGAAACAGCACTGCTCTGGAACCTGAGATCAGTCTTAAAATCCTGAGCAATTTCTCTCACAAGCCTTTGGAACGGAAGCTTGCGGATCAAAAGCTCAGTGCTCTTCTGGTACTTCCTGATTTCTCTCAAAGCCACAGTTCCTGGCCTGAAACGGTGGGGTTTCTTCACGCCTCCGGTGGCCGGGGCAGACTTCCGGGCAGCCTTAGTTGCCAGCTGCTTGCGAGGGGCCTTGCCTCCAGTGGATTTTCTTGCAGTCTGCTTGGTACGGGCCATTGCTGATTGAATCGAGAGAGATTTGCAGATAAAAGATAAATTGCTCTAGCTTTTGCTTTCGTTAAGAGAATGACGATAAACGATTGAGGTTTAGGCCTAATTTAAGGGGAGGTTTGGTTGGGGTAAGCGGGGATTTGAAATTTTCGTGCTTCGATGGAGGGATTTTGAAGAAGGGGAAAAGTGAGGAGAGTGAATTGGGCCGTTGATTAGTGATTAATCGACGGGTAGGAATGTTTGGATTATCGAGACGAGAATCGCGATCCGCGTGCATTGTGGATGGGCCAATGGGAGGTGTTTCTAAGCGGGAATTGAATTTTTGCGTTTTAAGAGGCGCGGCTAGTGGAAATTTTGAACCGTGGATTGATATGGACGGCCGATATTTAGTGGAGGGGAGTGACAAGGTCCCTATCTGTGTGTGAATACGTTGCTAATGAAGTTTAAGCTTGTGTAAGTAAAATTTTAATTTATGAAAAAAAGTCCTTTTGAATGTTCGGTTATACATACATGTGGAATGACAGTAATTTTATTTTTTTGTAGATTAAAAAAATAACTCTTGGTTGGTTAATTTAGTGTGAAATACTTTTTTTCAATGATTTTTTTTTTAATTTGATAGTAAAAATATTTACATATCATCAATCAAAACTAAATTTTTTAAAAAACAATTAATTATGAATTACCTGTAATTTGTTTTATATAAAAAAGAGTTTGTCGATATGATTAGTGGTTAGTTTTTCATGTTTTTAGAAAAAAAAATTGAAATTTAATATACATTTGCAAGAGATTAATCACCATAACAAAGATGAAAGGCTAATTTTAATCCCTTTTTTTTGTGTGTAGGATGTTAAAAAATTTAGTGTTTCTAATTTTGATATGAATTGAATCTCTAACCTCTTGTTACTATCAAGATGCCATTATCACTTAAATAGAAGTGGGATGATCAATATCATATAGGATGATTTTTAAATCATTATATTAAATCATTAATTCAGTAAGATTTTTGAGGAAATTATTAATATACAAGGTGTTTGACATAACTTTTTCTGCTTTTAAGTATGTTATAGAAGAATTTTTTATTTTAAAAAAATATTAAATTAATATTTTTTTATAGTTTTGATGTGATGATGTAAAAAATAAAATAAAAATATAAAAAAATTATTGTAATATATTTTCAAAATAAAAGACTATTTTAAAAATCACTATGCACAATAATCATAAACACCATATAGTTGTCCTTTGACTCAGTATACATTATTGTTTTTTTTTTAATCTTTGATTTTATTTAAACCTCTTTTTATGAGGTGTTTTTTAGTATGCTGATAGTTATTTTTTAAAATAATTTTGCTCGAAAATATATTAAAATAATTAATTTAAAAAATATATATTTTAATATCAATGTATCAAAACGAAAAAAAAAAAACTATTTAGAACATAATTTCTAACGGACTTTATACGTGCATGATAATGATTTTGGATTCTTTAAAAGAATATCTCTAAATTTTTCCCTTTTTGATATATCTTATTTACGAAAAGGGGCAAGTGAAAGTCCACTAGACAGGTTGGATCCCATGGCCCGCACATATGTTTTCTAGCTGCTCTCGTGTTTCACGATATATCAAGAACTTAAATCATCTATAGTGTCTAGATTTGACCTTGGGTTTAAAGCAAACCTGCCCATCCATGATTCGAAGCAAATCACCAGTTATTGTATTTTTTTTTAATTTATTTAATTGTGAGATTTTGATATTAACACTCAAGAGTGTATCAAACACTTTCTTTGATTCTGCAGTTATATTTAACATCAAATAAGTAAAATTTCAACGAGTTGAGGTATCTAAACAAGCTCAATTTTTACTCTCAACCTTCAATTTTTCCATACATTTTTTAAGTGATATATATAGGCCTAGATTACAGGATTTTGCAAACTTAACAACACTTATAATTTTAATAATTGGCTCGTCCACCTTGTTTAACCCATCACTCACAATAAAATTACCAATGCGAGCATAACACCGACATAAATAAACTCATTATCTATAACCATGAACTAGCATTATTTAACATGATTGTCAAAATTCTATCCATGTCGGCCCCCAATTAATCAAGCAACTCTCCAAAGTGTATTTCAATGGTCTGATCAAGAACTTGAAAAAGTTTAAAATCCTTTCATGCAAGTTTCAATAAATTTTTTCACAGTAAGTTGTGATGCGAATGTAATTGATGTTTTGGACGAGAATCTAAGTGTCACTTGTAAGATACGCATGTTCATTCTGTATGACTTTCTTTAACTTTCTAATCTTTTTTATATAAGGGTTAGGGATGATCATTTTCGATTCGATTCAGTTTTTATTAAAAAAAAAATAACCAAATTGAAATATGTTTTTTTTAAAATAACCGAAACCGGTTCGAACCGACCGGTTTCGGTTCGGTTTTTTAGGACAAATACCGGTTTGACTCAGTTTTTTTCTGATTTTTTTTCGGTTTGGGTTCGATTCGTTTTTTTTTGTTTCAGGCTTATAAAACTGAAAACAAACTGAACCAGTTGGTTTTTTCAAAATTTTAATCGGTTTTATCGGTTTTTTTCACGATTCGGTTATTTTTTTCCTGATTTTTTTAGTTTAATCAGTTTTTTGATTTTTTTGCTTACCTCTAATAAGGGATAGGGCAATTCCTTATGATAGCAATTCGTTGTAGGGCAAAAATCTAGGCTACATGGTTTGATAAAATTATTTTAATCCTAAAGCTTCTACAATCATGAAAAGAAAACTCATCACAAATAATCATCATGTGTCTTTATACAAGCTTGTTAATTGAATCTAACAACCTTGATAATACCTCTAGTTTCATCTCCACCCTTTTAAAAGTTTTAGCCAATGGTTTTTGCTTTTTATCACTGAACTTAAACTTATTATGAAATTGTTTACACGAGTATTTATTCAAGTGTGTCCGCAAATTCCTAGTGTTACAAGTCTTTGAAGCACGTGCATAATTTTATTAATAGTACTCGATCGCATGTAGCTCTCCTCGACAATGGATCGTAATCCTCGATATTATATCAAATTGATGCTAAACTTCAGATATATATAAATATAATTATAAAGGCCACGTTCCTTTTCATGTTACCTTTTCTGGCAAATAACACTTGCATGAGTAGCTGAAACAAGCCTGGTCTCTATTCTAGCATCATCATCATTTGTTGAAGGTCGAACTTCGTCATTCGATGGATGAGCACTTCGTTGATCAACATTGATTTCTTGAATGGAATTGAAGAACTTGTATTCTTCATCCTGAACAATAAGATTTAATCAGTTTTAGTTAAAATATTTATACAAAAAAAGACGTAATAATTACTAGTTCGGA
>Ga0307515_10008488_pt1 | contig 20016 bp, 16 predicted proteins | sample 17_EM_MG_FD_194513 | JGI IMG/M metagenome (GOLD analysis project Ga0307515, IMG submission 194513) | Populus trichocarpa ectomycorrhiza microbial communities from riparian zone in the Pacific Northwest, United States - 17_EM | ecosystem: Host-associated > Plants > Roots > Unclassified | place... | reverse complement strand
GAACCTCCGATTATGCTCGACTACCATCTGTGGCCAGATTGACCGTATGTATATATATAGAGATACTTAAATAATGCATGGCATATTATGAGGTAGCGAATCTTGTGACTGTAACAAAGACGAATATGATAGACAAAATGCCTTGTGCTTATGGAACCCTGCGTGTGGCTTCCGGACTGATTTACATTTTGCTGATGTACCCAATGAACCCATTCCGACGTATGGTCACAGTTGGCCACAACGCCACAGTGTTCATTTACAATGGAATACTGACAGAGCGAGAAGAAACGGCGAAACCGCGATCGGAGGTCGATATGCAAAGCGACGCGTCGTATTGGGGCCGGGCGCGGAGTAGTCTTCCACCGGGGTGGCTCTGACGGCTCTGACGGAGCGTGTCCACTCTGATCGAGCCATTCCGCCCGAACAAAAATGTTTTTTGCTGATGCATTTGGTTTGGTGTCCTCCGTCCTTGTTTGGAGCTGGTGTCTGGTCCTGTGGTTGCGGTGGGGTACCTCCCTGGGAGTAGTTAGGGTGGAAGCTTGCCTTGTGGTTTGGTAATCCGCATTATAGTCATTTGCTGGTAGAACGTTGGCTCTCGAAGATTTCCTCTGCGTCCCAGAGTGCTGGTGGTAAGCCTGAACATTGTCCTCCACCGCCTGATTTGCGGAGTTTGTTTGATCGCGTTTGGCCGGATGTGCCGCTGGTGGTGTCAGCTGGCTCAGAGATGGGTGGCCGGTAGCCCCATTTGACACCATTAAATGACGCATCCGTAGGCAGTTTCTGCTGCTGTTGTTGCTGCTGTTGTTCATCAGCAAAATGTATTTTAGTCACTGCAAGCCTCCAGGAGTGTCTGAGAGGACGTGGAGTGTAAACTTAGATGCGTCAATTTCAGGAGTGTTTCAGACCCTAGGAGGGCATTCCGGCCGGCGTTCGGAGTAACTGAGATATCTTATGACAGTTGCAGGATTACCTTAGGAGTGATTGTGATAAGTTTCGGAATCCCTTGGAGCGCCGGAGAGATCTTCGGGTGCACCTGGGAACACCTGGGTGCGCTGGCGACAAGTCCGGGTGCGCCGGCAACAAGTCTGGGAGCACGTCAAATCACAGTAGAGCAGTCTGGGAAAAACAACATCTTCTGTGGGAATGGGGCTGGTGCGCCTGAAATTCATAGCTATTACTTATTGTTCAACAATTGTTAAAATGCATGTACTCAGTTTGTATTCTCATTTATGTATCTATGTATCAATGTATCAATGTATCTATATAACTACCAATCTACACACGGTATATCTGGACTGGCTGCAGGCGGTGCTTGAGAGCAATTCAAGGGGCGCCTGGAAATGACGATCATGTGAACTCAGAGATACACCCCGAGGCCGTGATTGAGCGAGTTTACAGATGCACTGGAAGGCCATGCTGGAGCGAACTTACAGGCTGTAATCGAGCGGGTTTGGAGATACACTTGGAGGCCGTAATCGACCGAGTTTGGAGATGTACTTGGAGGACATGATCGAGTGAACTTCAAGATGCACTCCGATGCTGTGATCGAGCGAGTGTGTAGTTGCACTTGCAGGCTGCGATCGAGCAATGTTGGAGGAGTACTTGGAGGTTGTCGATCTTGAGCCAGTCAATTGGAGGCGCGCAGGGTGCTGAGACTCTATTCACCGGCTACTCAAAACCGTGGGAATGTGACAAGGTGACATTACCTTTGAAGCACTGATGGAGAACTGGCTGGTGGCGGTCAATCTGTGTAGGGAGGCATGCCAGAGGTTGACGCTACATTCAGGGGTCAACTGGTAATCGTGAGGATGAAGGGACGACAGACAATTTTGGGTGTATACTGTACTGGATGTATGCTGGACACGGTGTATGTTGCACTCGGTGTATGCTGCACTCGGTGTTTGCTACAACTAGGTGTTAACTCATGATCATGGCATGGAGGGATCCGAAGGGATGACTTGAATTTGTGTTCTGCGATGATGGTAGAGTTGTGGATGAGAAAGAGAGAGATGGGGGAAGAACACGAGAACGATATGGATGATATGAGCTGATATGAGATATCAGGAGTACAACTTCCCTGATTGCTTCCAGCAGACCTTATAGTATCAGTGATATTACCAGCCGGATCGGGACTCATACCTGCCGTATTGGGGATGGTAAATTGACTCAGACCTGATTTTCTCTTACGTCCCAGTTTCGCATGATGATTTCCCCCATCTCCTATCATTTCTCTGTTTCTTGTCCTCAACTCTATCATCACGGAAGAACACGAAGTTAAGTCATCCCTCTCTATCTCTCCATGCCATGATCATCAGTTAATCAGTTAACACGGAGTCCAGCATACACCAAGTACTGCATCATTCCATGATCGACTGTCTGCCGCTCCCAGCCAGTTTCTCATCTCTAGGCAGATCTACACATCTCTCTACATTCCCACACTTACAAATTAACCAATGAATAGAGTGTCAGCTCCCGTCATGCCTCTCTCCTGATCTACCGCCTCCAAGTACTTCTCCAATGTTGATTGATCATGGCCTCCAAGTGTATCTCCAGATGCGCTCAATTACGGCTTCCAAGTGCATCTCTGAATTCACTCAATCTCGGCCACCAAGTGCATCTCCAAACTCACTCAATCACTTCCTCCAAGTGCATCTCTCAGTTCACTCAATCTCGGTCTGCAAATGCATCCCCAAACTGGCTTGATCCCGGCCTACAAGTGCATCTCTGAGTTTACTCCATCTCAGTCTCCAAGTTCATCTCCAATCACGCTCAATTGCGGCCTCCAAGTACATCTTTAAGGAGCGATGGCAGGTGTATGGAAATACAGAGGTAACGGAGGTGGACAGAGTGACGGGGAGTATATACCAGGCAGACCCCAGAGTATGTAGACATCATCTCATTTCAATCTCATCTCATCATACACCGAAAATACACACTCTATCTTTCCCAACATTTGGTCGCACTCGCTGTGTCCGAGATTTCGTGGATCCTCAATGCTGGGTAGTATCATACCCTCTCACCAGATTCCTACGCTGCTCGAGCCACAACCTCTCTTGCTCATGAGTTCTGTTTGGATGTCGCCAGAGGTACAGCAGATTGTAGATGGTGGGCTCTCCACCTCCTTGCTCCATCGTTTCACCACAACGGCCTCCAAGTGGTGCATCTCTAAGTTCTCTCAACGGACCTGTCCAGGTGCTCCTCCGATTATGCTCGACTACCATCTGCGGCCAGATTACCGGTATGTATATACATATACAGAGATGTAAATAATGCATGCCATATTATAATGTAGCGAATCTTGTGACTGTAACAAAGACAAATATGATAAGACGAGATGCCTTGTAGTTATGTAAGAACCACTGGTGTGAGAATATGGCACCAAGTCTCCCGCCCAGCTGCACAGGGGTCTCGGCTGCTCTCGACATCTACTGGAGAGCTGCGCAGCGGTCTCACTTGCTTGCAAAGCCTCCCGCAGATGTGCGCAGACATCTCAGGAGCTCCAACATTTGACTATTCGATAAGTCAAATCTCGTAGCATCCTGAATGCACCTCCATAACTGCAGGTGCTTTCGGGAGCACCCGAGACTGCTCTTGGAGAGTCTGAGAGCACTGTGCTCAGCTCCAGGGGGGCCTGGGAGCATCTAGAAGTACTTAGAAGCACTGGTGAGGTCACCCGGAGTGTCTGGCAGGATTGTGTGTGGCTACTGGACCGATTCACATTTTGCTGAGGCTGCTTATGTGGCTGTTTATTTTTGACATGTATAACTTCCAAGGGTGCGGCCTTAGCGAAGATTTCGTCCAATGTGTCAAATCTGCTGCCAGCGGGTGTCAGCGGCCTGACTATGTTCATGGGAGAGTTGCAGAGGCCTGCCCACGAAATATCGTAGAGGACTTCTTCATGCTTCTGTAGATTCCACCCAGTCTGTCTCCAATTAGCTTTGATGCAATTCGCATAGGCTCTAACCGATTCTTGTGGCACTCGTATGAATTCCTGCATCAGCGTAAACACCGCCACACGACATTGGTCCTTATCCCCATAAACCTTGGCAATCTCTTGTGAAAAGTGGTCAAAGTTCTGTGGGAATGGGTTGGACTCCACAAATACGTCGTCCGCCCATTCCAAAGCGTCTATCATTGCCCTCTGTCGGAGTGGACAGTTTTGGTGATTACTCCACGCATCCCGAAGAGAGATCATCTATTTGACGTGATTGGGTCCACCGCATGGGAATGGGTAGCCGTGGGAGTTGAAATTTAAGTGGGACGTGTCCAGAAATCAGTCCAGCTCTTTTGTACCGCCGCAGTACAGTACATGGTCAACCATGTTGTAGATATTCGGTCTAGGGCAGTGCTTTGTTCCGCGTGTTCAGTGCTTTCAGCAGCCCATGCATACCATTCAGCAGCCATTCATTCCCATTTGCCCGCCATCCTCCCTGGTTCGAGTCCCTACTCAGCTTTCCACTGTGCTTGATGTTCGAGCAGTATTTCCAACATCAACCAGTTTTGAGTCACCATGTTTAGACGATCCTTGTCAGTAATGTGGGAACAGAGATCACCAATGTCATTGTTGTTCGGGCTATCTTCATGTCCTTCACCTCCGAGGTCATTGTCGAGGTCATTGTCGAGGTCATTGTCGAAGTCATTGTCGAGGTCATTGTCGAGGTCATTGCCGAGTTCATTTTCAAGTTCATTGTTGAGGACATCGTCATCATCAATCTCGGCCTCAGGTAAGTGCATTGGAGTGGTTCATTCGGGAGTCGATGCCGCTGTTGGCAGAATGTCATTACTCTCATGGATGTCAGTGACGCAAAATTGAGTTCAGGTAAACATCTTTGGAGGTATGTTTCTGATAAAACCCGTTATTTTGTGATGACACGTCCAAAGGGGTATATCATAAGATCCTGTGAGCAAAACATATTGAATTGATTGACAGCAATAATAGTGTAAGGCCATATATCCGTATATGGCCGCGTATGAGAGTATATGGAAAGATCTGGTGGCACTTGTGGATGTGGTAATTGAATAGACAAGTAGACAGGTGAGATTTTCACTAGCGATCTCTGAGGGATCGCGAGACGTCTATATAACGTTGCGGTTACCCGGTCCTGGACACATCCTTGCCATTGGCAGGAACCTAATCATGACTGCCGTTACAACAGATACAAATCTTCACAACTACATATATATTAATTGTTTAGTATATCTAGTTTCATATACAGTAATATAAATTTATTTATTGTATAATTATAAATAAGCTAAATAGTTCTGAATACCACAAAAGTCTAAATGAGACCAGTATTTACAAGGCCTACAAGGCTGAATATAAAAATTGCCACTCTAGTATACTGGATATACTGCTAGAGTATAAACTGATTTTTGAAATATAATACAAGCTTGTTCTCGATATTTACACATGTACTATATAGACAAGACAATAAAATTTGTACAATAGTCATAAGTATACAGTTGAAACCCTAAGACTGTACACTCTTTATACAAGCAGGGGTTATTGCCATATACTTGAACATCATCGTGACAGTGCAATTGACTTCTTGTTGAGGCTCTGAATGAAATTATGCAGTAATCATGCTTGACTTCATGTGCTGTACTACACAGTACTCATCTATCCAATATTTCATCCTGTCAACTTTACTTGAGCCTGGACCGAGGCCAAGATGCTGGATCGTAAGTCCTCTAGGGCTGAATGCGCCCTTAATCTGATATATTCGACTTTTGCCTAACTTCATATATTTCTCTCAGAGAACGCCTGCAACCTCACATTAATCTCGTGGCCATACTGATTTTTAACCTCCTTTAAGTGTATAAACGTGGTAATCTGCGGAGGACGTTACTTGCTCCTTTTGGAGGTTATCATTTTACTTCCCTTCACTCAGATTGCCTTCTGCCATTGTTTCCCTATAATGTTATGAATACAGTACATTAACAGCTAATTTCCGTTCCCTGCCCCCTCTATTTCAATACGCTGCAACTCCACTATGTCTCAGGAATGGTTTTTTTCGGAAGATACTGAGTCCGCTTCTGTGTCCACAACGACGGCACCTGTGCCCGAATTCCCACATACCTGCGCGCAGACAGCTGTCAAGGACGTTGCCTTCGGCTCGGTCAGTTGCCTAATATCTGGTTTCTATCAATAAAATGGGCTGATAACATGAACGTAGCTTGCAGGCATGATCGGCAAAGTGCTCGAGTATCCATTCGATACAGTCAAGGCATGTAGTTTCATATTGAAATTTTATTATACATAGTTCAACGCTTACTTTCTCCACAGGTTAGATTACAGTCACAGCTAGATGAACCCCCATTACGGTACCGTGGCCCCTTGGACTGCTTTGTCCAGGGCTTCAGGCAAGAAGGTCTAAGAGGAATGTACCGCGGGATATCTTTACCGTTGCTTGGTGCGGCGGCGGAGAACTCATGTTTGTTCTTTAGTGTAAGTTTCAACAACTCCTACGAGCTACGATTTCGCAAACTCACATGTGCAAGTACAACCTCGCCCAAGCCATCACACGGCAGAACTTTTATCCAGATCTAGCTAAGACAGATTCGCTGCCGCTGGCAACGCTTATCATCTGTGGAGCAGCAAGTGGGTCATTTGCATCGTTCATCCTCACTCCTGTTGAGCTCATCAAGTGCAAGATGCAAGTGCAATCTGTGAGCACAGTCCCAGCAGGTCTACGTACCGGTTCATTGGCGCTCATAAGAGATGTTTATGGGGCGCATGGTTTGCGAGGGTTCTGGAACGGTCAAACAGGCACATTTTTAAGGGAAACTGGGGGTTCAGCATCTTGGTTTGGTGCATATGAGTATGTCTCAGCTGCTCTCCGCCGAAGAAAAAATACCGATACACTCTCTCCAACTGATATGATGCTCTCAGGAGCAGCAGGTGAGATTATCTCTTGAAAGCTCCTCTTCGCTCGGTCTGATGATCTTCAGCGGGTGTAAGCTACAACCTTACTCTGTTTCCTGCTGATTCAATCAAATCGAGAATGCAAACCCAGGCAATCGGTCATTCTGGCGAAACGGCAAAAGGTTTCTGGGAGATTGGTTTAGGAATTTACAGAGCTGGAGGGATACATGCACTTTATCGGGGATGTGGTATCACTTGCTTTCGAAGCGCGCCATCGTCCGCCGTTATATTTTTGTGTTATGAAAAGCTTAAAGATTTGTTTTGATATAGCAATGGCCACCGGCGCGTCGGGAGGGATGCTACGTCAAGAAATTTCATACGGTTAATTTAGCATTTTGCTTTGCGTGTTGGTGAGGTCTAGCTCGAAAATGGATGTGCACATTACACTTGAGATGGCTGCTGTTCAGCTGAGAATGATGATTTATCTGTACTTCACCGGTGTACCGTCACCTTTTATTGCTATTTTTGCTCTAAACGGTTCCATCGGTGCCCCCTCCCCTTTTTTTTACCTCCAACTGATCAATATTATCAATAGGCACATCCGGATACTTTTCTCCTATGTAATCCATGATGCCATCACTCAGATCCCCTTGCAAAACTATCTCATCTTGACCATTTGTGCCCTTTATTACACTCGAACCACATGCAAACTTTTTACCAAAGTCCTTCGCAGCTTTTTTGAGATCCAATCCAAAGCTTTCAAGACCAGTGATAACGATGACATGTTTCCGCTTAGTGCGCTCGACTCGCTTCAGAATGATGCGTGAAGAAGCTTTCTTAATCGCTTCACGCTCAGCTTTTAATACTTGCTTTTCAGCACGCTTCGAGGCTGAAACCTCGGCCCTCGAGGCTTTTTCTTGTGCAGCGACGGAGAGGTTTGACATCGCTGCTTCTATGGCTTCTTGTAAGTGGTCAGCATCTTCCAAAGCACATCAATGAACAGTGTAGACAACAACCACTATTGTAAATGATGGGGACTAAGTCTAAGTGCGTTTTCTCCAGCCATTCACGACACTTCTTTGGACTCGAAGTGAACTCGCAGTACTACAACCATGAGTTAGTGTTGGAGGTATTAAATAGGTGTAGGAGCTTGCAAACTTCCAAAGGTAATGAGCATACTATATTACGATAGACTTCAGTCAGTATCTTCATCAAATACTATAGCATATATTTGACAACAGTTCAAGAGGGGGACAAACCTGCACAGTTGAGTGTAATCTTCAACACTTCAGGAATCTCTGCGGAAGAGGTGGCCATGGTATCCTCTATTGTACGAATTGAATCATGGAAAAGATAGCCTTGGAAGTGTTCGTCGAACAAGGCTTCCGGGTCGAGACTATGGCCCAATTCGTGTGCTACACATCGCGAATGCCAAGACTCTAACAAGTTTCAACTTTTCACGCAATTTCAATCATCTCCAGTTCCATCATCGCCAGCACTCCGCCATCTGAGTTTGTGGTGCTTAGTGGTATTAGATATTGAGTGTAAGGTTAATTTGAATCTGTTAACCATTTGTTGGATACTACATTTGGAATATGGAAATGATTATCTGTGTTCCAGAATTGGTATATTGCAAAAGTTGAATACAACTTAATGTTACAAACCACCTGAAATGTAGATTATTGTAGAGAATAAATTATTTGAAAGGCCATCCAGGATAGAGATTTATTAATTATTAAAAAGGTGATACACATTTCTCAAGTAGTTTTAAACTATCAGTTGGAATTTTTTCTATATACATATATTTGATTGGAAGCTGATATTGGATACCATAAAGTAAATATCTTAATGATTATTTCTATATAAGTATATTGAGTGTTTGTTTCACTTTGTTGCTATTGTTAGAATGTACAATTCAGTAGCAAAAAAAACATAGCTAAGTTAAGAAAAAATCATTTTGCCAAGTGTAATTTACTATAAGCTATATAATCTCTAGCAGTTGCTGAAAATAGCCATCACTGTGGGTACTGGAATTCACCCCAGAGTAATTTTATGAATTGCAAATAACAAATGAATAACACCCAGTAAGCCTATTATACTATTCATACCAATACCCTTTGTTCTGGTGTACAAAATAAGTACTTTGAAGGTAATAGTGAGAGTGTTTGTATGTGACTTAGTCTAACAAAGGATTGTAGATATGAACAATAGGTTATTTGGCTGAGGCTATTTGTGCAATCACACTGGCTTGTCAGAACTCACAGTCAGCTGTCAGAGTTGTTGCTGTAATTTGGTTTGACACTCCACATGTTATGACTTTGTTCTTGTCAGAGTCCATTCTCTGCTGTTAGAATCCACTGGTATGGCCATTCAGACCAAGTTGGTGTCATGGTTCGTGTTTTTGAGTGTTAGAATCGTATCCACTGATGAGTGGTAGTGGAAGTTTTGGGTAGTAGATATCATTCATGTACATGAAAGTGGTATGAGATCATCCTGTAGTGGTAGGGAGATCATTGAGTATGATAAGGAAGTGGTCCAAGTTGTTGCAACTGTTAAGGGTCTTCCTTTAGCAGCAGTAATGATCCATGAATGGATTGCAGCAAGTACATGTAATGATCGTACATGACTCATATGCAAATCACCTACTTGTGGATTATCATCATGGTTGACAGTCAAGTGATCCTTAGCGGGATTACACTTGAGCCGTGGGTCGATTAATTAGCGACGAGCATGCTTGCGCTAGCGGATTCACTTACGATGATGCAATTATGTCGCCATTACTGGGAAGTGACAAATCTTCAGCAGTGTGCATAATTATTGGCCACCTTTACTATATCTTATCTAGCAGGACATTACACAGTTAAGTTGCGCTTACGCAGAATTATGTGTGCAGCAGACATAATGCAAGATGCAAGTAAGAGGGATCTGAAAGCACACGTACTCAGTGGTGGGAACACCTTGCGTCACTCCCCAGTCTACGGAAGGTTGAGGCCAAAGCATGTGGTGTCTGAGGGAGTATTGACATTGGCTGATGATAAGAGGCCAGAAGCAACCCTGCTCATTGGTTTGAGTTAGTATGCATTGCAATGTCAAACTCGGTTAATAATACAGGGTTGACATGTCATAATCTACGTTGGCAGAGTATTGGTTGGTCGCCGATTAAGTCTCTGACTGAATGCCGAATAACTAGATTAAGGCAGGGCAATTCATAGTGAAGAGCTATTAATCTATATTGTGATAAGCACTGACAAGACGACAAGTTGTCATATGTTCCAACTACTGAACAAATTGTTATACGGTGTCCTGTGTCCTGAATCTCTCTATTGACCTAAACTCACTGACTCTCGCCAAGTCTAATTGACACGTACACAAGAACTAAGATGCATGTGGCTCCCCCGCACTCAACCCTAAACCAACCCACGTGATGACCGCACTCAAATCAGTCCCACACAAATAGGAAGCAAGATGTCTAAGATGAAGTTATGAGTTATCATATTAGTGCGTTTGATATTATGACATGAGGATGGCCCTAGTGGGGGCGTAATGCCTGAAAACCACTCATGCATGAACGCAATAACCGTGAGGGAATTCATGGCACTATCAATGAGTCACCTAAGTTGATCTCAGCGATAAGCTATCAAGCAAACTATGTGTCAGGGCGGAAAGCTAAAAGCAAGCTTGACCTGAGAATCGGACTATATAAGAACTCACATTGTCCCCAACAATGAAATGAACCAAGCTCTGGCAGCAATCCACAGTCAGACATTACCAGCGAAGAACACCTTAAAATATTATTAAGAATTCTATCTATAAACAATTTTCAAAATTACTTCCCTATTTCACCTATGTGAATATTCTTTATATGTGTTTGAAGAAGTTAACACCTTTTCAGTACGCACATCAATAGGTCGTCAGAACTTTTGGCGATCTTGTCTTTCAGTACAACAAGCATGGTTAGACTCTCATCTCCCACAATCTTTGGTATGCAGCAGGTATAGCAGAGATCGGGTAAAAGGTGAACTGGTACATCACTACCGGATTGTTGCTCTTCGAAGAATTCTCGAAAGAATCACATTGGACAGACGAGGAGGAGTGCTGAGCTCTTACCAGGGGGTCCTAGATAAGAGGTTGAGTCTTGGGATAAGACAAGGATTAGATAGGTGGCTGTATTTAGTCTAATAAATGTTGTATTGATCATTGGGACTTGAATTCCCCCGTAACAGCAACATCGGACAATGTGACATAGTTGTGCTGGTATGAGTTGTAGTTGTTGTTCATTCATACTGCATTTACTCTTGCAAGAGTATGACAGGCTCTTATACTCTCTGGCTCTGGGTGAGCCAGTTCGATGGGGGAGCTCCCACATACTACCCTTCATCCCTGCTGACAAAAGACAAAGTAAAGCAGAGCAATGTAACCTACAGTAATGTAAAGGCTGGCAGCTTGGGCCTCCATGCCTTACCCCTGCGGGAACTTTTCAACATCCATGACCGTGAGGAATTTCATCACTGCGTTGTCAGTTATATCCATAACTGACAGCTCTGACAGCAGTGCCCACTGCCACCGGCCTGCTTTCCAGCACATTTCATTCCCCACCTATTTCCAGTGCTGCTGCAACTGGTATTTCGACCAGATGCAGTGGCGGAGGAGATGCTCCTGTGTTTGGCTAACTGTCCCACAGCATCACCAGGACTTGCCATTCTCCAGTAGTTTGAACTGTTTTCGGTAAGCTCTGGCAGGCACATGCCTGCACTTCAACTGGTAGAATCTTGTTTCCAATGACTCTGAGCTCGCCATTGGGAGAGGTCTCTTGCTGCCTGCTATGCCCTTCAGTCTTGAGGTGAAGTACTTCCCACAATTACCAGCCTGCCACCGGGCCTTGGATGCTGATCTTCCTTCCGAAATCGGACTATCTCTATTAAAAGCGGCTGTGTATGCCCGGTCTATTGACTTTCTACCGTTGCCCGCTCGGGCTCAGTGCGCCTTGTGGTTTGCTTCCTCACTTCTATGGATGCCGAAGAGCGCCATGACCTAATGGGTTTCTGTTATGATGGCATTTGTGCGGAGGGTTGGTGCCCTGCGCCTGACCTGCCATGCTACTGGCTGGCGAGAGCCCAGCTCCAGATGAGATGTCAACCGAATGGCAGTTTGTAAATTGTGGAAACCTGCTACCATCCGCACTCCAAGCTTTCGCAGTGTGTTTCTGTTTTTGATAGTCTGATAGAGTGCAAGACTGATCCACAAGAGCTTGGCATCGAAGACCTTCATACATCCAGTGCCCAGACCGCTCTGGTGGAACCTCCATTGATGTCCATGTTTGAATACTGCTCTGGCTCCCACTCTGCCGTCGTCTGAGCCCAATCCATCTGTTCACCACATCCAGATCCCCACTCTGATATTGGCGTCTTTTTCTCTTGCCAAGTGCTGTGTGGCTCCCTTAGCTGCAGTGTCATCATCCAGTATGCTGGTCCTGACCGCAGATTCTTCACCCAGGGCTAGCAAGTTCATGCCGTCAGTTGTCTGGTCATGGGCATGCTGTTGCTTGACCACTTGGTATGTTGGTGCACTGGAAGATGGGTTTTAGTGTAGTTCCATTAACTTGATACAGCAGGCATTTGGCATTCTGGCTGCAAATCGTTGTTGTCTACAGTCACAAAGTGCAGGCACAGATTGCTGGTATGAGTTTAGTTGGAGGTGTGTAAGATCATCCATAAGAATTCAGATGGTAGATCAAAGGAAGACAATTGGATCGAGGGTGGCAGACACACTATATATAATGAGAGGTTATTTGGTATTGGATGGTTTCCATTCCTTTTCTATTGACATATTTTCTAGTGTACCCAGGCAATCAACATCAGTGGATAAAGAACATTGACATTGTTGTTTCATTTCATAATACATCTTTTGAGTGCGAGTCTGAAATGCTGAATCCCACATCTCTGTTCCCAGTATTATCTCCATCCGACTCTGCCTGTTAAACTACAATCAGTCCCCACACATCATATGTAATATTGAATGTACCTATCCCTCAGGACTGGGTGTAACTATTGTTCAAAACATTACTCTGTGTTCTTTTGGGTATCCGTACTATCCAACCGACGCTGAATACATATTTGAGACAATTGTATCAACCAACAGTTACAACTTACTGGATATGATATCCATCAGTGTCCACACTGATCACCATATCCAAATGGAACAATTATATGGTATTTGCCAAATATGAACAAATCGGTTTATCATCCCTGGAACTGATTGTGAGTTATCACAACCAGAACCTTTAAACATTGTCAAAAATATTGATTCCATTGCATATCAAAGCACAGAACCCCTGAAGCCTGAATTTAGGAATTGGTCCAACATCCAATCTTCTTGGAATCTATAGTGGACTAACACTGTCAGTGAAGATAGTGCACTTAGTGTGAACAACCCAGTGTTTGGAAAATAGTGCACAAAGTATTAGGTGCTGCATTTTATGTGGTTCACTAAGTGTGACCCCAAAGAACCCTATGATTGCGAAGAACAGTATCTATTAGAAATGCCCTTCACGTACATGTATTTACCAACCTTAGTGACAACAGTAGTGTCAGAGCGCATTCCATTTCTTATGTTCATGCCCCCCTCACTGACCTGTTCCTAAGTTCATTAATACAGTTGGCATTGGTACATAGGCTTTGTCCACTGTGCTATCAGGATCTACCCCTGAGTAGGGCCGGTTAATATTGGTATCATAAGACAATCAGAAAAAGATAAGGGAACTCATAACTCTGTAGCAGGACAGCATAAGTTTCAAGGAAATTAGGAAATGGTTCACAACATGTCCGGAGGGGCTGCTGAGAGTGGTGGAGTATGAAGAGCCAGGCAAAGCAGCACAAAGAGTGTGTGACCACACAGCCCAGATCCTGGCCCTATAGAAGGAGATCATGAGCCTGAAAGTGCGACACTACCATCCCCCCCTCAGAGCCCAAGGTGATAAGAATCTGCGAATCCATAAGTTGGAGAAGGAAATCCAGAATGCAAGTAGCCAACTAACCATAGCCAGGACAACGAAGGAGTCATGGGCAGAGCTCACCATGATGATGAGATATGTGTGGAAATCCATAGAAGAAGTCAGACACCTTGTTATTCAACTGGTGTTATGCCCTTGATGTTACAGTTATATTTCCGGGATCATACACAATGACTCCATAATCCATATATACATGTTTGATCCGAATTCACGAACTGTCACTCGGATTTCTATATGGGATCTACCTTCTGGATTTGGTCACCGATTAGTCATATCTCCATTACCCGACCTTTGTATCAACTGATCCATGACAACAGTCAAGCCAAGTGTGAATAAGATGTGTATCATCTTTGGATCCGTACTGGTAGCAACTTCTCTATTTTCAATGGTTCCTCTGTATGGGCAGGAATGCTTACTCCTGGTTGCCGACCAAACAACGATTCAGTCATGCTTCAATCTTTCATTCCTGGGGAGATGAGGTGTCGTCAATATCAGACTACCATGGCATCTTGAGATATGCAGGGTCATATGAGAGAGAGGTCATTAACGAATAATCAATATATCGGAGTCCTGTCGACTGAATGGATTTATACGAATCAACCCTTAGTTCGACCACACTGTCTGTGTTTGGGCCAATCAGACTTGGGATTCATATGTCCTGAGTGACGCAGGATGCACCCCGTTTGATATATAGCAACACTACTCAGTTGCAGAACACTGTATATTTGGCTCCAATACGGTGTAGTCAAATTCAGTGTTCTGTTGTTTGCCGTGATTGTTGAACCGTTACGTACCCGGTGGGTATATGAGAGGGCACTTCCACTGGTTCTTGGTGACACGAACCTATTTGTTGATATTTGGCTTCAGATAAGCTCGTATCCATATAAGGTATTGCCAATAGCAATTGTGTCGCAATACGAACACATTACCTTGATGACGTAGTTAATACTCCTGGGAGTTAGAACTCAACTATCAATGGTAGAGGCAAAGGATGATAAGGCAGTTACGTATGTGAACTCCAATGCAGGCTTTGGCAGTCTTACGATTGTTAAGGGTGTGGATTGTCTGATATATATTCAACGATACCGACATGGAGGAAGGACATCGATAACAACATATACAACGAAGATCTATCTACGGATACCTATTGACCATCTTGACCTGGAGGTGAAGCCTTAACACTATTTGTGTGTATTATCTATTAGTTTTCCATCGAAGTCATCGAGGATAGTGCTCCCTTGAAGTCCAGAGTTGGACATTCACTATTCAGTTCTATATCACGGATATATCTATCACCTGTTTATACTTAGTTATTCATAGCACCTTCATCAAGGCAAGTCGTTGATCGGGGAGTGAGCAAGATGATACTTTGGAGTCCGATGGAAGTCCGAGGACCAGCCCAATAGCGTGGTGGTTCAGAGGATACTTCTGGTAGGATACTCCTGAGTCGGCACTACTCCTGCTGCTGAGGCAAAACTACTTTGTTGTATCTTATAGACAAGTCGATACTTAGAGTCGTTGCATTCTTGCACAGACTGTGCTCGAGTATAAGTGCCAGTTGCTGGGACGATACTTCAGTTTCTGTTAGAAGTCCTAGAGTCATCACGATAGTGTGGTGGTTTAGATGATACTTCTTTCAGGCTCTCCTAAAGTTGTTTACATCAGCATACTGAGAGCGTAAGATGATACTTTGCAGTCGATACTATCTATCTGGAACAGAAAACTGCACAGTTACCTTGTATTCTTTGAGTGTTAATCCTGTTATGCATCCTGAGTAGTGTTAGCAACGGTTCCAACCTGCTAGAACGGTTCTGGGTTAGGGTTGGGACCGGAACCGAACCGTTGCAATGGTTTTTACCACACCAAAACCCGGACCGTTGCAATTGGGCCGGTTTTACCACCAAACACCCGGCATTTCAACCTCACAACTTTGGCTCCAATTAAGTACATGAGTTCTGATCGTATTGTGACATGATCAGTACATAGATCGTGCAGTTTTACGAGCTCATTCTCCCCCAACTGTCAGATATGCGATCTGACGAATACTCTTGGAGTTGCGATCGAAAACCTGCGAATTCCGCTTGGAATAGGCCCTTCTGTCATAGCCACTCAACAAATATCAGTCAGATCGCAAATCTGAATGCCGGAGGTGAAAGAGCTCATAAATCTGCGTAATCTATGCACTGATCATGTTGCAGTAAGATCAGAACTCACATACTTAATTGGAGCCAAAGCTGTAGGAACCGTAAATTTGGAACTGCGGTTCGGTTCCTACTCGGCCAAATACCCGCGGTTCTATATCCGGGCCAGGTAACAACCCGCCAAGACGAAAGCGGTTCAGGTTTTTGGCCGGTTCTGGAACCGGACCGAACTGAACCCCAGGTCGAAACCCGGACTGTTGGCAGGTTACCCGGACCCGTTGCTAACAGCAATCCTGAGTGAAGCCTTATTCATCTTGTGCTTTATCAGTCCGGAACTCATTCAGAGCTTTTATTGAATAGAACCTAGGGTGTATCACCCAGTGTTACAACTGGGCAATGCAGTTCCTTTGTCAGCGATAGTGTTAGCAACAGTTCTGGATTACCTGGTTGCAGTCCGGGTTGGAACCAAACCCAAGGCCCCTGTCTGGGTCATGAACCGCAAAGGACCTGGAGCAGGTAACCTGCGCCAGGTTGTAACCCAGACCGCGCATCCATTTTACGGTTCGTACAACTCTGGCTGCAATCAAGTTTTGGAGTTCTGATTGTATCATGACATGATCAATTCGCACTTTGTGCAGTGTAAGCAGCACTTTCACCACCAGCTTTCAGATTTGCGATGCGACCAATATTCGTTGAATCGCTGTGAAATAACGCCCAAGTTTATGTAAAATTTGCCGGTTTTCGATAACAACTTATCGAATATTGGCCAGATTGCAAATCTGAATGCGGGAGGTGAAAGAGCGGCCAATGCTGCACAATCTACGAATTGATCTTGTCACAATACAATCAGAACCCAGATACTTAATTGGGGCAAGAGTGGTGAGGTTGAAATGGCGGGTTTTTGGTGGTAAAACCGGCCCAATTGCAACAGTCTGGGTTTTGGTGAGATAAAACCCATTGCAATGGCCTGGTACCGGGTTGGAACTGGAACTGCAACCAAACTGGGAATTTAGACCCGTTGCTCACACTAGTCAGTGACAGCAGCTCCCACAGCTCCCATCGGCAAGGAAGACAAAGGGTAGACATTTCCCAACTCCCTTTAGTTTTCAGAGTCGAATTGAACTCGGTTCAGGGGCTGGATTGTACAACTCCACTTGTTCATTCGATACTAGCCCAGAACATTTCCTGTAGAACAGTTACAGATGAGGTACACAGTGAACTGCCAAGGAGAAGTAGCATGAGGTTAGGTCTTGCCACACATCCGGTGGAATGAAATGATTCGACTGGGCAACCTAACAGCTATTGTACAACTGCAGGAAGCAGCTTTTGGGGACCCAGACTGGGGGGCAATGATGGAACAGAACATCTTCGAAATTAAGCAACTGAGATATCACTTCAATCACCATTTTGCTGCGTTCTAAGTTATAGCTGCTGACCTTGACTGGAATTCTTTCGCGCTCTGAGGTGCCCTGCAAATGGGACTATCCGGATAACTGATGTAGTCCTTCCAGTATAACAATATGCATGATACATTACCCACATTCTTTTCAAGGTGGCAAAAGCAGAACAATATAATTCATGAGTAACCGGTGGAAGTGACTGTACAGAAGTCTGCTTTGGTGATAGGTTTCATGTTCTCATTCAAACTCCAGACATCTCCACAAGATCTGGCAGTGGCTTTTGCAGGGACAGTGGTAGGATATCTGGAACCAGAGTGTCCAGATTCAATGGCAGTGAGATGACAGCTATCGGCTGATGTGAGGGCAAAGAGGTCTGACAATAGGAGATGTTTATACTGTGGTTGGTTGAACTACATAGCAGTGGAATGTACAGACAGGAAGAAGGCACAAATATTCAAAGCAGCTGGGGCAGAGCTGAAAGGAGGGCAGATGGGGGAGGCTTTCAGATGTTGCACCATGTCCACTGTGCTGAATCTCTCTGTTGACCCAAACTCACTAAGCCTAATTGACATGTACACCAGAACTAAAGTGCATGTGGCTTCACCACACACCATACGAAACAAACCCATGTGATGACTGCACTCAAATCCATCCCCACACTCCTCCAGGGCAGTATCACAACCATAAGTTCTAATCACTAAAGAAATCCAAGATAGACCATTGCCTGAAGCTTTTCCAAACTATCAACTGTGCCTAGAGCTCTTGCCAAACAATCACCCATGCTTGGAACTCCTCTGAAACAATGATCCTCACTCTCAACATCTATTTCCTGTAAACTTTACATCCGGGCATTGCGCATCCAGCCGCTTCACATCCAATCTGAATAACCCTCTACTCTGGTGAGTCACCCCCACAGGATTTCCTTGACTGCAACCTTCACTTCGAGTACTGCCTCTTGGTGATATGTGGTATATCATAATATCATAGCCATTGTCAGGCAAAATCTGCAACTGCCAATCCATACGCCACTATTGTAACAGTAAGTAGTGTGCTCCTTCGACATGGAAGACATTTCTCACAGCTGTCTCATTCCTATGGCCCCCAGGCAATTGAAGCCTCAACTGTACATCATGATGCCTGGTGGCTTTACCTGCTACACTTCCAGCAAATCGATATCACCGACTCATCTCTCTTGGCAAACTGTGTATACTATACAAAATTTTGCTGATTTCTGCAAATGCGAGCGGTAGTGGCACAATCTAAGTACCAGCACTCCTTCGATGGACCCTCTGTGTTTATAACTGTCATCTACTAGTTCTCAATTAAGGTTGTTGTCATCAATGATGCTGTTTCTGTTGGTGCCTCGCTCTCCACCAATGCAGTGCTTGGACAATATCCTCCAATGTGCCCAATTTTATGGTATCTTTTGCATTCCTGAGCATCTCTCCAATGGATACAGTGATGCTTCGTCTGATCCTCTGAATTACTACTCTTACTCTTGCTGTTACTATCAAGGGACTTCCAAGACTTCCGAGACTGCTTCCATCTATCACACTTTGTCTGCAGCTTTGAGAAACTGCCTGGCACCATTGAATCATCTTCCTGATGTAACTGCGCTTCATGGGCTTTCATCTTTGTGACAAGAAAATCCACTTTGTCACCCATGGTGTCGATCTTGTAATACATTATCTGTGTGAAAAATCTCCAATTATCGAGCTTCCATATACCAAATATCAGGTAGTAGCTGTAATTGGCATTTGGTATCACACTGGTCGAACTCTCTGCACAGAGGTTGAAGTTCTTTTTATACCGCTCAATCTTTTATGCGCATTGTGGCACATTGTTGTAATCCCTTCACTTTACAGCTGAAGTTTTGTCTCACAAAGCTGAAACATTCAGCTTCAACTTCAACTTGTAATGCTCCTTCAGCTGATACCACAGTGCATTTGCATCTTTCTTGATGCCATACTGTGGCTGTTATGGCCTCTCCATTAGGAGGGGCATGGTCCACCATGTGATTCCATGTTGCCTTTTCCATGCTTTATCCTCTGACTTGTCTTTCACCTCTGGTGCTTCTGCAGTGCTGTCAACAATGCTGAGAACCTGGTTCTATTCCAATAGTATTTCGATTTCCAATCTACAGCACTTGTAGTCCATATAGTCAAAATTCACCATTGACATCAGCAACAACTCTTATTTCCGTCAGAAACACCCGGGTGTTCCGGACGGCTCTGACGGCTCTGACGGAACCTCATACCCTCTGACAGAGAATTACACGCTACCCGTTGCATAGCATCAGCAAAATGTATTTTAGTCACTGGAAGCCTCCAGGAGTGTCTGAGAGGATGTGGAGTGTAAACTTAGATGCGTCAATTTCAGGAGTGTTAGACCCTAGGAGGGCATTCCTGCCGGCCTTCAGAGTAACTGGGCGCGCCGGCTACAAGCCTGGGAGCGCCGACAACAAGCCTGGGAGCACCTGGGAGCGCCGGCGACATGTCTGGGAGCACCTCGAATCACAGTCATGTATTCAGTTTGTATTCTCATCTATGTATCTATGTATCTATATAGCTAACCATCTACACACGCTATATCTGGACTGGC
>Ga0307515_10008487_pt1 | contig 20016 bp, 9 predicted proteins | sample 17_EM_MG_FD_194513 | JGI IMG/M metagenome (GOLD analysis project Ga0307515, IMG submission 194513) | Populus trichocarpa ectomycorrhiza microbial communities from riparian zone in the Pacific Northwest, United States - 17_EM | ecosystem: Host-associated > Plants > Roots > Unclassified | place... | reverse complement strand
AAGTATATTTTCAAATTTAGGGTCCGTTTGTTTACGCGGCTGCGGCTGCGTTTTAATTAAAACGCAGCTTGCAGCCGTTTGGTTAAAGAAAAAACGTAATACACTGTTCATGGGTCCCACTGATTTTCTGCGTTTGAAACACGGTTAAAGAGAAGCAGGAATTCGTTGCTTTTCTTCAACTGTTGATGTTAATTGCACTGTTCAAAGAACAGTGCAATTAACATGAACAGTGTACAGTAGTACACTGTTCATTTGCAGCACTGCGTGAACTTTTTTTTATTATTATATTATAGTGTAGTGTAGTAATTTTTTTAACATTTTTTAAAAAATATTAGTTTAGAGTGAATTTTATACCTGATAATATTTTATCTAATTTTATTACATGCTAGAAAAATTATGGAAACTGTAGTTCTTGTCGGATATATTTCGTACGTAATGGAATTGTAGATGGTTTCATGAAATAATAAAAAATATTTTATATAAAGTATGATTATTTCATGAAGTAATAGCAATAGTTAAATCCACAATATTTAAATTTAAAATCATCAATATTAATATATATTTTTTTTAAAATTATTTTATAACCTCAATTTCAAAAGCATTCTTAACCAAACACATTAAACTACTTTTTTTCAACTTCAATTTCAACCACAGTTTTAACCAAACACCTATTTTTTCAAACCAACCTCAATTAAAAGTACTTTTTATAAAACAACTTTTTTCAAATCACAACCACAACAGCTACCGCAATATCAAACACACACTTAATATTCATGGATAAATATATCAGGTGAACTGGGGGAGAATCATATTCTTTTCAAGTATCCCATGCTTTAAGAATTGCATAACCTTCTAGGAACGCAAGATTTTCAGAAGTTGACTTGAAGAATTTTCCATTAAATTCTGCAGAATGTCCAAGATAATCCTAATGATTGTAAAGAAATCCAAACAACTTATACGCAAAAGGATTCTTTTTTTTTCTTACCTGGATATTCTCACACCCTTTTAAAGAGTAAGACTAGTGTCGTTCGGGGTTCGGGGTTCGTGACTGTCCCTCCCAATAAATATGCTTTCTGGGGATCGAACTTGTGTTCTCATCCTTGTAGGGATATAACAGTGTCTTAACCGCTAAACCAACACTTCATTGGAGCAAAACGGCCCTTATGAAGCACAAGAGCATAATTTATTCAAAAACTAATTGGAAACAAATTGTAGCCTTTTAATGTTAAATGCTTTGATGAGTTTGCGAGTTGGAAACAATTTACATCAGAATACATTGTATTCTGTTTCTATTTTATCTTATAATGCCAGAATTTGGAGAAAATAGAAGTGACGGTGCATTTGTTTCTAAAGGATTTTCTAATTAGAAAGACAAACCATGTTGGGGATTTAATAGTGCTTATAATGAAGCTTATAGAAAGAGCTGAAGCATGTGCTTCATTAAATTTTGTTGTGAAAAATCTACAGCAATTATAGATAAATATTACAATAAAAAAGAAATTAAAAATAGCACAAGATTGAACGTGATTCATCAATAAACCTATATCTACATAAATAAAAAGCTTTTATTTATATTATATCAAAATAGAGTTATATGATATATATTTATAGTAGACCCTAAACCGTCAATTTTAGCCATCTAAAGAATATTAATAATTTTTTTATAATACTTTTTTATTGTACCGTAGAGACATTACTCATGAACCCCCAACATATTAATCATTCATAATAATAAATCTCAAAAAATATAGATGTGGTCGGTCCACTTTGGCATCTATCTATTAGCTACAAACTCCAATAAATTTAGTACAATCTTTTGCATTTGTCTTTACTTTGCACTTGATGAAGAGCATATTAGGCATCGTCAATGAATTCTTTTGCAAATATCTTGTCATTAGTTATAGGAAGCTTAACCACGTTTCTAAAAAAATTGAATTTTGAATTTTTTTTTAAAAAAATTTAATATGGTTTGTATTTTTTGGATCGTTTTGATGTGCTGATGTCAAAAATAATTTTAAAAAAATGAAAAAACATCATTGACATGCATTTTGACACGAAAAGTTATTTGAAAAACACCCGTAATCACACTGTTAAACACGCTGATAGTCAATGAAAGAAGATGGATTGTTTTTCTTACTCAACGCAGTTTCTTTATTACTGTACATGATTAAATGAAAAGGACATTTATACCCTTTTTTGATTGTTTTATAATTTCTTAATTTTGAGGCAATTATGCCATTTTATTATGCTTAAAAAGATAAATTAATTGGTTTTTTTTTAGAAGAGTAAAAATATCATTTATTATTGTAGCGAATAATACCCAGGGTCTATGTGCACAATGCTTTTAACTTTAACTTTAACTTTAGTTTTTTTTTTCTTATTAATTTTTATAGCCACGTAATTGATGATTTATTAAGTAATTGTTTAGTTGTTTTTATTGAAAATAAATGTTTTTGATAGTATATAAAATGAGAAAGTGATACAATATTTTTAAAATATAAAAATACATAGAGAACCGTTATAAATATCATCAATCAAAATATTTATCTTTTATTCACACGAAGAAATTTGATAAATGACAATCTTTTAATATAATGATATTAAATCTTATTCATCTATGTATTTTACTCTCATTTGGCCAAAATTTCTGACTTTGCTACTTATTTTTTTTATATTATTATTATTATTATTAAAAAAATTAAAATGTGTAGCTAAATCACTTTAGCCACACCCACAAAATATTATTGATTATAATAATGTTTTGTGTTTTTATTTTTAATTTAATTCTTTAATATTATATTGTGTTTAGGAAATGTGCTTAGTATTATTTTTTTTGTTTTATTTCTGTTCGTTATATACTAGTCTCATAGATTTAGTTTTTTTATTTTTAATTTCAGCCTTCAATATTAGATCTGTTGGAAATGAGACTTTATAATTCTTCTCGATTTTCTTTCTACAAATTTATCTCGATCTCCGACCCAGGTCGCGGGTTTAATAGGTTAACTTGAGTTATTTTTTTTTGCTTTTTATAATTGAATTTTTTTTATTTTATCATTCAATATTGTGTTGGTTAGAAACATTGGGTTGGTTGAAAATTGAGTTTCATGATTTTTTTATATTTGTTTTCTATGGAGTTATTTCAATCTCATGACCCAAGTAGTGGGTTTAACTGTTTGACTCACTTTATTTTTTTAGGGTTTTCTTTTAATTGAATATTTTTTAATTGGGCTTCGTAATTTTTATTTGTTTTTATGGCATTATCTCGATCTTATGATCGGGTCGCGGGTTTGGCAAGTTGACCCAAGTCGACTCTATTTATTTTTTTGGGGTTTTTTAATTAAATATTTTTTTTTTAATTTCACCCTCTAACAACTCAATCTTATTTTTTTTATTAGAGCTTTTGTTTTTATTTTTTCCTTTAATATTAGGTTTTCTGTTTGGGAATTGAGTTTCATATTTTTTTTTCAATTTGCTTTATATGGAGTTATCCTCGATCCCATGAATTTAGTTTTTTTTTTCTTTTTTGTTTTTCATTTCAACCTTCAACATTGAATCTCTTGGAAATGGAGCTTCATTACTTTTTTATTTATTTTTTATGAAGTTACTTCAGTCTCATGACTCAGGTTACAAGTTTTACAAGTTAGCATAGGTTGACTTGGATTTTTTTTGTCCTTTTTCTAATTGATTTTTTTTGTCCAATTCATCCTTCAACATTGAGTTGGTTTGATATTAGGCTTTATAATATTTTCAAATTTCTTTCTATGAGGTTATCCCGAGCTCATGATCTAATTTAAAATTTTAACAAGTTAACCCGAGTCGATTCAATATGTTATCGTCTTAATTTTTGAAAACATATCATCCAATATGTCACCGTATTATTATTAATTTTTTTTTCCAATATACACCATATTTTAATTCCATGATTAAAAAAGAATTTGTTAGAAAATACATTAGCAACACTTGGAATTTTTTTTTTAAGTTAGAAAAAATAATCTTACCCATAGCACAACGTGCACGAATGATATAATAAGAAACTCTAAAATATATGGGAAAAATACTATTGAAATCCACGTTAACATACCATTTTTCCATTCTTAATACAAACCACATAACTAGCTATTATAGTTAATATGATCTTTTATAGGGTCAATGGCATTACCATATTGATGAATGATGGATTGATCTTTCATATTTTTTATGCATTATAAAATGAATTCTTTACCATTGGAGACAAATTTTCTAAAAATGATGCCCATGAGCATTTTTATATTTTCAATTTTCTAAGCATAATAAAATGACTTAAATGCCCTTAAAAGTGAAATTTCCTTTAGCTTATGTCTTGAGGCTTTTTTGTATTTTTACTTGGGCTTTTTTTTGTTGTTATTATTAGGTTTGTTTAGGGGCAGTCTTATAATTTTAAAAATATAAATATTATTAAAAAAAATTGTTGATGCATACAGTGCACGCGTTAGCGCGTAAGCAGCCCTTGCGCTTTTCAAATAATATGTGTCGAGTTGTCTAGTGACCAAATTCCATATTCTTCAATGATGTTTGATTCATCTCATAGTCCTCTTTGTGATGAGGCGGTGCATGTAGCAAACTATCATCTGGTTTAGTGTCATCGACCTTTTCTTTTCTTTTTTCTCTCTCATTCTCACTTTCTGTGTCTGTCCCTTCAAAATCTCAAAGCAACCCTTATGTAACAACCCTAACTTTCTATTCAAATGATACCAACTATAATAACCCTAATTTTCTATACAGATTGACAAACAATTTTTTTCCTTGCATAATGTTAAAAATGTGGCAAATTGTTTTCTTGTTGGTAATAATGGTCGACCAGGTCAACTTTTAGGTCTACCGGTTTAGCCCACTGGTTTAACATTTCTCTATACTAGTTATAGTAATGGTCAATCGATTTAATTCTATCCATAATTTGGTCGACCGATTCATTTTATAACTTTATTATTTCCATTATCATCTAATAATTCGATCGATCAGTTTCCTCGACTGATTAAGATAGTAACGAAATTTACTATTCAAATTCATCAAATAATCGACAGGTTAAATTTGCAAATCCAGTCGGTCAACCAGTTTGAACAAAATCAAATATCTTTATCATTCATTCTTTGAACTTTACCATATTATCAATAACTTTTATCATGTAATATTTTTACATCATAATCATAGTCCAATCCTTCTAGACACATCTCATACCATCATATTTCATTATTCAAATTCACAATTAATAAATAATACAAGATATTACACAATTTCCTAAGAAAACATTATAAATTCAAATTGTACATTTAAGATCCAGAATTACAAAACAAGGAACATAATATTCAAATGGTACAATATTATAGTATCGGTATAGATTTCCTATCTAATTTTACATTACAAAAGGATTAGTTTTCTCAAAATCACAACTTCAATGATTATAAAAAAAAAAACACCTTAATCATTCTAATAATTACACATGAGAACATGAAGTACCTAAAATTAAATTAATAATAAGTATGAGTTAAACTAGGTTATTAGCATATAAACAATTAAGAATCCTTACGGTGAGATATATGTTTAATTTATTTCTCGAATCATTATAAGCCACACTTTTCAAATCATTATTAAATCATTACAATCAACCATTTTCTATTATAATTCCACAATGTCTGGTTATTTATTTTCACTACCTTTTTTAATACGGTCTTTTTTAATAGGGCATTCATTTCCATCATTTAATAACTCAATTTTTAAACCCAAAAATCAAATCTAAATTCATAACCCTTTAAATAGCTAGTTCTGTCGCCTGTAACCAGACATTAATCTTATTAGAGGATGACTAGTTCCTCAACTCATTATTGGACACTAGCTCTATTATGGAATAACTAGTTCATCAACCCAGTATCGGGCACGAGCTCCATCACAAGATAATTAGTTTCTCAACTCATTACTAGGCACTAGCTCCATCATAGGATAACTAGTTCCTCAGTCCATTATCGGACATTAGCTCCATCATAGGATAACTAGTTCCTCAGTCCATTATCAGACATTAGTTTCACTATGAGATGACTAGTTCCTCGACCCATTATCAAGTACCAGTTTCATTACAGGATAACTAATTCTTCATCTAATTACGAGCACTAGTCTCATTACCGGGAAGCTAGCTCCAATCACAACAATACTAAATTAAATAAAAATAAGGTACATTCAATGAAATTGAGAACTTCTTGTATTAATACTAGAGTATCGAGGTGGTATACACCTACCTGCTATCAGTGTTCTAGATGTTGAACAGCTCTGATAGCCTCTCCTATATCAACAGACACATCATATCAATTTTCATTCAATGCTCATTTCATATAACATAATCTAAGGTGATTCCTTTCAATTCAATCATCATTTCCAATTTAACTTGTATTAAAATTTTATTTCAACTTTTCATTAAATCCACGTTCTCGAGCTAATTAACAAGACAACTTTTTATTTCATTATTAAAAAAAAATCTCAAAAAAAAAAACTAATCCAATTCACCTTTTGTTTAAGATAGCCAAAACTCTTTCAAAGAGAAACTTACTTATTTTACCAATTCACATATAAGTTTGTTTCTTACTTGTCCATAATACTTATTCATAATTAATAAATTAATTAATTAAGAATTCATAATTTCTTAATTCCTTCAACAATGACGGGTTCTACCCATACTCAAGACACTTAGATTCTTTTTTTTCTTTTATTCACTATTTTAAGTTATTCTATCATTATTCCAACCCAATTACATTATAGCACAATAATTACACAATATCTCTGAATGCTATCAAGAACTCTAATTCTTCAAATTGAAGATTTTCAATAAAAATCAATTAATCCCACAATAACTTGTTTAAATAGCACCAAAACACTTTACCAAATAATAATCTAAGCTTTGAATGTCAACAAGAAAATTTTTTCCAAGCCTTTCTTTCTTCCTTGGTAAGTCATAACCCTCACCTTTCTTAATTCTTGTTTAAAGTATTTAGATCCTCATCCGCCTCACTACCTTGTCTATTTCTTTAGTTTCTCTGAAGGACTTTTTCATATTTTTCTTTGCTTCTCTTTATCTCTTCTCGGTTTTAACATATTGTTTTTAAAAAATGACTGAAATTCTCAGTTTTCCCTTATTTATTCACGATCAACTAGTTGACTGTTTGGGGTTGTTAAATGAACCGATCGATATCTTAAATTTTTTTATTCAAAACCACCCCTTATCTAAAAAAATTTCAAGGTCTTATATTTTATTTCTCTTAGCCGGGGTTTACACCTTAAATTTTTTATTCTTTTGGATTTGGTATCTGTTTTTTTTATTACTATTTATTTTATTTAGAATAATTTATAAAATTGAAATTTATTTTCAATTTCACCGCCTTCAATTTTTTCATCTTTCTAATTTGGTCTCCATTTTTTAAGTGTTATTTGTTTTGTTTAAGATTATTTTTTAGATTTATTTTTTTTACAATTTTATCCTCTTTATATTTTATTTTTCCTTTTAAATTTGATCTTTATTCTTTTGATTGCTATTTTTGTTTCACTTTGGCAATGTTTTTAATTTGATTTTTTCTCTAATTTCATCCTTCAACATTAAATTGGCTAGGAATTAAGTTTCTTGATTGAACTCTGATCTAGGATTTCATAAGTGCGAGTTTTAAAAATTAACCCAGGTTTAAGAGGGTCGCCCGAATTTGCATGATTTTTTTAAGCTTATTTTAAATTGGAGATCAAGCTCTATTAATTTTTTTAGTTACTGCATGTAGGACTTTTCAATGATTTTGAAAATGATCTTGGTTATCTTTGGTCTTTTTATTTGTTTTTTTTGTTAAATTTAGCTTTTGTTTTTAAAGATCTATGTTTTAATTTAATTTAATTAATTAATTAAACATAAGCATGACATGCTTATTTCATAATAGTTTACTCGCTCATATTTTATTTATTTTTATTTTTTAAATTTTATTTAATCAAAGATTGGTTCGTTAATTTTTTTATTTGTTTCCCAAAGAATTTTTCACTTACATTAAAAATGATTTGAGTTCTCAAGTATGTGTGTGTGATTGATGCCTAAAACGATTTCGTTCAGTAGAAGCCAAGTATCACGCGTGAGCTTTTCTCCACAATCCACACCCATTGCAAAGCCGTGTGTGTCCAAAGTCAAAAAATAAAAAAGAAAAAGAAAAAGAAAAAGAAAAAGAAAAAAGAAAAGGTTTTGTAATACGTTAGTTTCCTGGCTGCCCTCTTTGAATTCATCTCGGCTAGAATTTGGGCTTCAATTTGCGATGTGATGGCTTTAAGGCCAGAATTTGATCCCTTCTTTCAGCATCTAAAATTTGATAATGTCCAAAGGGCAAACAGCCAGACGTCGCCAAAAACCAAAGAAAGAAAGAAAAAAAGAAGAAGAAAAGAATGAAAGCTGACGCGGTAAAAGGCAATGTACATCACCAACAAAATGTCAACACCACCACCAACAACATGAACGAGTACTTGTACATATGGCATCCTCAGTTTTTTTCTGAACAACAACAACTACAGCCTCTCTACCCTCCTTCCTTCTCATCATCATCACTTCTAACAATAACAAGAAACAAAATTGCTTCTTTTTCTCTTCCCCATCTTTTCTCTTTCACATTTTCACTTCCTTGATCGGTCTCTCTCTCAGTATTCAGCTGCTTTCAGCTCAGGTGAACAATCGGCTCCCAACTTTTAACTAGTTTTATGAATGGATTGATGATTGTGTTTTGCTCAAGCTCTTTGAGTCAACTTTGTGTTTATTTTTCTGATCCATTTATATAGATATTGATCTTCTTGTGTTGAGAAGAGGCTCAAAATGGGTTTTTTCTTTGGCCCCCAGTCTGATCTCTATTTTGTTCCTACTCTGTATTTGCATATTGTATCAATCTTATTCTGTTTAGATAAAATTATAATTCTTTTTATAGGGAATTTATTCCTCTTTTTAAAATGTTTAATGTAATTTATTTGATTGTTCTCTTTCTCCAAAAGCATTACATTTTAAAGGGCTTTGTCTATTATTGATAGCTTGAAAGTGCTTGAGATTGGATTCCATTTGTGATCGCATATTTATTATGGTTAATGCACATGGTGATAATTTCAGTTTTTTTGCTCGGATCAATTCAGGAACATGTTTGGAGGTAATAACAGCAATCCTTTGGTTCCAATTTCCTTTGGCGAAAACCACATCTTGGATGATGTTAATGCACTGCCTCAGCTGCAGCTACTTGGGGATTGTGAGTTTTTCTGCAGACTAATCGCGTCTTATTTTTTTTATAGTGCTGCTTTGCATTAAAGGTCACAAAACTTTGACATTGTTATGCTAGGTTGTCATTACATTTCATGGCGTTGTTATTCGAGAAGAGCTTACTTACATTTTCCCTCTTTATTCTTTTGTCCCACTGTGCGGTCATGGAAGATTGTTTTGTGCTTAATGGATTCCTGGTTCCTGATCTTCCTAAAATAAGTCTGCGTGTTTTGATTTGATGCATGCTTCTCAGATGAAGTTAGTCAATAAGTTCTAAGTCTCCGTTGCTTATTTAATGGGGGTACTTATCTAAGAAATTGGAATAGAGAGAGGTCTTTGATTTCTTTCTTTTTTCCCATGACAATATTGTTCTATTGTTCTATCAATAAACTGCAATTAAACTCCTTGAGTTTTGCCTTCTTAATGTGCACTTTGCTAATTACTAATTACAAATTTACTGTGTTTACTCCTCTCTTTTGAGAGTTACATGGCTGGTCTGATCACCTAGTGAAGTTTCAATCTGTCATCACAGATCCAGTTGGGTGCTTTGGGGTCTCTCACACCAGCAATCAGCAGACAGCAATCTTTGGCCAGCCTGCTAAAAGAGTCAATGAGACAGAATCCATTTCCGGACAGAAAAAGCATCAATTATCATCAAGTAATAACTTCAGCCAATATGATGCCTGTAAATCGGGAATCATTCTGAATCCTAATCATGTATCAATTGGATTGAAACTATCTTGTGAGGAAGATGAACATAACTCTTCTGTTACTTGTACAAGTGAAAGTAATACAGCTACCCTCCCTGTGACGTTGTCTCTCGGTGATGATCTTAAAGCAGAGATTAATTTGCAGAAAGGGGATTTAGATCAGTATATTAGACTGCAGGTAATAATTTCATGTCATAATATTAATGCCTGCTATCATACACATATGTCTAGCATACTTCCACTTGGCCCATACACTTCATGTATAGTAGTGTGCCAGTTACTCCTTAGCTATTCAACTCCATACTCTTTCTCTGTTTGTGTACTACTGAAATTTTGTTTTTCGTTAGCCAAATTTACCAGAAACTTCTGCCTTCCTTCTGATGCCCTTTGTAATACATCCAATTCATGCATCATTTTCCATGAAGGTAAAAGTTGTTTCCCTTTCTTAATTCTTATCGAGGAAAATGACATAATAATAACCCCCCCCTCCCCCCCCTCCCCCACCTTTTTTTTTATTTAAATCCCAATCCCATCTTTTATACAAAACATCTTCCCTCTTGGATTTTCTGCACACGTCCAACTGTCTTGTTAATGTCTACAATCTTGCATCAGTAGTAGCCTAACTAATGAGTTAGGATAGGAAAAATTCAAAGAATAGTCATAATGCATCCGATATGAGACCTTGAGACCTTTTGCATTCTACATTTACAAGAATACGAGTAGTAATAATTAGCTTGTGACATGCTTTAATGCTGCTGCTGGCTTTCATCCTTTGTGCTTACCTCGTTTGTTTTTAACAGGAAGAAAATTTCATAAAAGGTGTGAGAGAATTGGGGCAAAGACATACAGTTTCATTGCTGAGTTCCATAGAACAAGGAATTAGCAGCAAGCTACATGAGAAGGAGCTTCAAATGCAAAACATAAACCGCAAGAACAAGGATCTAGTAGAGAGAATAAAGCAAGTTAGCATGGAAGTCCATTCCTGGCACTGCAGAACAAAATATAATGAGTCTGTAGTTAATGTTCTGAAAAGCAATCTGGAGCAAGTAATGGCACAAGGTGCGATGCATGGCAAGGAAGGTTATGGGGACAGTGAGGTCGACACTGCAGCCTCTTATGCTAACCAAAACCATATGCGCCTTGTGGACGGTTCTGCAAATTCAATCTCCTTGAAAAAGCAGATGACTTGCAGAGCTTGCAAGATCAATGAAGCTTCCATCTTGTTATTTCCATGTAGACACTTGTGCCTCTGCAAAGTTTGTGAAGGGCTCATAGATGTTTGCCCTGTGTGCCGTATAGCGAAGTCTTCAAGTGTTGAAGTGTTTCTGTCCTAAGCAACTGCAATCTTTAATAACCCTACATGAAAGGTATGGGTTAAAATGACTGTTTTGATGTTTAGTCGATTTGTATTTTGCTACAAAGATATTGATGTGCTAAATACGATGAAGTTCCCAAGCATTTTAACATGGAAGTTTTGGGGAACCAGATGGATACTTTTTATCCATTGATTATTCTTTGTAGGTAGGATTTGTCATTACAATTTCCACGTACATAATCGGAAGATGACAAGTCCAAGCATTGTTGTTCATCTTCTTTCACTTCATTGAATTTGCAACAGAAGCAAGTTGCCTTGTAAACAACTACACATAAGGACATGGAGCTTTGGTGCTTTGTATCTTGAGGCTGCATCTGCGACAAAACTGGAAAGCAGCCAGCTGTTTGATGAATAAATACCTGGTAATTTAGATATGGTTTTTCCTTGATATCGACACCACATACCATATAGTTTTTCTGTAAATGGCTGTTGCCTTGTTCGGTCGAAATTTTAAAAGATAGCCATGAGAGCACCTGCTGAGGTTTCTGCTGCCCGTTACTCGTTTTTAGATGGTAAGAAAAAATTAGTATGAATCTTCAAGCTTACAGGAACATGTATCACTTCCCAGAATTCTGGACACAGGAAGGTTAATCCTTTCAGAGAGAGTCAGCTCAACATCATGGCAGCCCTTTTTTCCCCAACCAAAATGCCGGTTGGTGGAATTTATTTTCCATTTTGGCAGCAAAGAAAAGTCCCCCGCTTAGCCAATTATTATTTTATATTTTGTCCATACTCTCCACCCCACTTGGACGGTGAAGATTGTGGGAGAAGAAAGCTCCTGGCTTCTGACAACCTATCCACGTTGTCGACCAATTCGAAAATTTACTCGAAAAAGGTTAATTTTACTTAATTTTATTCAATTAACATTGTTTTGTTTTTTTTAAAAAATATCTGTTGGCATTAACTCTAACATGTTTGAGTTGGGTTGGTCAAAACAATCAGATCAAATCAATCAGAACATTACAAACTTGATTCGGTGCATCTAGTTTTAAACCAATTAAGTTTTTAGTCTTTAATTAAAAATGTATTAATAATTATTTTTAAAGTATTTTTTATTTATAAATACATTAAAATAATATTTTTTAATTTTTAAAAATTATTTTTAATATCAGCATATCAAAAAAATCTAAAAATATTAATTTTTTTTGATAGAACATGGTTTATACCGCGTTTCTAAATATTTTTTTATTAGATAAATATCATTGAGGATCAATATAAAACCTGGATTGTCTCATGCTTAATGTTATAAATTTTCCAAGTTAATTTGTTTGTGTTTGGTAATGAAATGAAATTAGGTTTTGTTGATATGTTAATATTAAATAAAAGACATGATAACCAGAGAAAATAAAAAGTAGCTTTCATGTATATGAAAATAGAAGAGTTGAATGTTTTGACCAAAGAAAAAAAAACCATATTATCCTCCCAAATTCAACTTACTTCACAATCTACCACACCAAATCTGAGGAATAAGAGATGAACAATGAAATTGAATATATTTATTAAAGGAAAAAAAACTATTGTTTAAGATGAATTGAAATATTTTTTTATATATTATTTTAGAAAAAAAATCAATTGAGGATTTAAAATAAAAAAAGAATGTAATTGATTTTTTTAATTCACCAGAGAATTAATATGTATCTAGAGGTGATCATTTTCGGTTCGGTTTTTATAAAAAAGTAATCAAATAGTTTTTTTAAAAAACCAAACTGAAACAGGTTCAAACCGACCGGTTTCGGTTTGGCTAGGTTTGACTTGGTTTTTTCAGTTTTGTTCTGTTTTTTTCCGGTTTGACTTGGTTTTTTTTGGTTTGGGTTCGGTTGAGTTTTTTCAGTTTCAGACTTATAAAACCGAAACCGAACCGAACCGGTTGGTTTTTAAAAAATTCTAATCAGTTCAATCGGTATTTTTTCATGGTTCGGTTTTTTTGGTTATTGTTTTTCCAGTTTTTTCGGTTTAATCAGTTTTTTGATTTTTTTGCCCACCTCTATATGTATCTTTCCAAGAACTTTTACCGTGTTTTAGATATTTTGATGTTTTTTAAATAATTTCTTTTTATTTTTAATGTAAAAACATTAAAATTATAAAAAATTATTAAAAATATATATAAATTTGATATTTTTTCATGCTAAATACACTTTTGAAAAAAAACTTTTTCAAACATGTTCCTAGATATGTTTTAGGCCATATTTGTTTTTGCAGTTAGAATATATTTTATTTAAATTTTAATTTATTTTTAAAATAATTTTTTTTATTTTTTAAAATATTTTATATGCTGGTATCAATTTTTTTAAAATATTGTTTTAATATATCTATAAAAAAAATTCTTAAGAAAAAAGCAAAAATTTCATGAGAAAATAAAATTCAGAATCTCTACCGTCTAAAGCATAGAAACTCCCAGAATATCCCTGATTCCCACTTTATTTTTATTCAATTTTTTAAAAACACAACACTCCTGCTCTTCTCCTATTCGCCAGGCAGCCCACCTAACATTTTTAACCTTTCCAACCTTATAAAAAATCAAACACAACTCTGAAAACACAGAACTCTCTCTCACTCTCTCTCCCCTTCCGTGTCTCTGCTGGCTCCTTTCGGATCTTGAAAATGCAGAGCACAGCCTTCACTCCTTCTTCTTCCTCATCTCTTTCCCCCCTCAAACCACGACGCCTAGTTGCTAACCCTATTTATTCACTCCCTTCCAGATTCGATCCGATTCGCGCTTTCTCTTCTTCTTCTTCGAAGCGACACGACCCCGACTCCAACAATGTCGTTTTCCCTCGCCGATCATGGTCCTTGTCTTCAGCTTCCAACTCCTCTCTTTCGCGGCCGTGGAATCCCTTGGTCTCTGAGCGTAAAATGGAGCGTTTTGAGGTGAAAGCAACGGCGGTTCCAGAGAGTGCTGGTGAGGGAAAAGAGAAGAGTAGTTTGACCAAGACTTTAGAGCTTGGTTTATTGTTTGGCCTTTGGTATCTTTTCAATATCTACTTCAATATTTATAACAAGCAGGTTTGCCTTTTCGTTTTCTTTTCTCTTTTTAATTATTCTACTTTTTATTTTAGTCTATTAATTCTGTGATAAAATTGGAAGAACTTATGAAATGGAGTTGTTTAGATCATTTGTCAAATTTAGCAACATATGAAATTTCTTCTTTAATTTTAATTCAAATTAGCAATCACACTATATCGATTATTCAGATGTTCTTCTTCTTCTTCTTCTTCTTTTTTTTTTTAAAAATAATTATTTGTGATTTTAGTTTTGCTTAGATTAATGTAGATTGATGTTCAGTATTGGTAGCCATGATAAAGGAGGATGAATGACCGTGATTGGTAATGCTAATTGTCACAGGTTTTGAGGGTATTCCCGAACCCAGTAACTATCACTGCAGCTCAGTTTACTGTTGGGACGGTATTGGTAGCTTGTATGTGGACTTTCAATCTGTATAAAAAGCCGAAAGTTAGTGGCGCGCAGGTATTTGATTTGTATTGCAGCTGCTGTGTTCAATATGTGGGTGATTGATTCTTTTTGTTGTCGAGATGGAAACTTATTTTTGTTTTGTTTTTGGGTAGCTTGCTGCAATTCTGCCATTGGCGGTGGTTCACACGCTAGGGAACCTTTTCACTAATATGAGTCTTGGGAAGGTTGCTGTTTCATTCACGCACACTATCAAGGCTATGGAGCCATTCTTCTCGGTTGTCCTCTCTGCTATGTTTCTCGGGGAGGTGAGGCTTTTTGCTTTTTTCTCATTGTTTGTTTATTCTGGGTACCCTGGATGGAGTTAACTTGAATTTGCTAACATGCCCATTCTAGTAGCTAATGTTGCTGTTACAGTTTGAATGCTTGCTGATTCTGTCAGATGCTAGTTAAGTTGCTTTAGCTCTAATTCTTATCACTCTGCACCAGATGCCTACACTTTGGGTGGTTGGTTCCATTATACCAATTGTTGGTGGAGTGGCACTTGCCTCAGTCACTGAGGCCTCTTTCAATTGGTAAGTGATGATGTCTAGTCATTATATAATTTCAGTCCTTGCCACCCCAAAATTTTATGGATGCACTTTATTTGGAGCTGTTACTGATGCACTTTATTATGAACTTGTCACTATGTTTTTGAAAGGGCTGGTTTTTGGAGTGCAATGGCTTCTAATTTGACAAACCAATCTCGTAATGTCCTAAGTAAAAAGGTCATGCTTAAGAAAGAGGTAATTCCAACTTCCCAGATTTACAACTTCATCATGGTTTTGGTACATGCTGGACTGAATATTTTGATTTTGCTCCCTAATTGAGCTAAACATTTTCCATGATTCGTTTCATTTTGCTCTAATTTGATTTAGATTGGTACATGATTGATGGTTTGTTCATGAACAGGAATCTATGGACAACATTACTCTTTTCTCCATCATAACAATCATGTCATTTATCTTATTAGCCCCTGTGACTATCTTCATGGAAGGTGTCAAGTTTACTCCAGCTTACCTCCAATCTGTTGTGAGTTCTCTCTATAGAAAAAAAATGTCTAAAAAAATTCATGGTTACTAAAACTGCATGCTTGATATGAGTTCTTTTCTGATTTGCTTATCTGTTATTTGTGACAGGGATTGAATGTTAAAGAGGTATACACTAGGGCTTTTCTTGCTGCGCTTTGCTTCCATGCCTATCAACAGGTAAGGCTGCTTTTGTGTTTTTTATGTTTCTCTTTTTTCTTTTTCTCCAAACGCATAGGTCATCTATTCCTAGAGAATATTTTGTTTTTCCCTTTCTAGCATCTTGTTTTGTGTGTATTTTAGTCTCTGTAGTACTGTCATTTTTGTATTTTTGAAAGTAATCATTTTTATATTTTATTTTCAGTCTTCACCAGTAGAAATTTGCCTTCTTTTGAGCACTTAATTCCTTGGGTTGTTTTTAATGGACTAACTTTTTGTGGAAAATTAATGTGACAGCATTTCTTATGTGCTGGAAAATGTCTACATATCACTGTTAGACAAATTTGAGTAGTCTGCACTATGCTATTAAAAAATACAACCTGAATTTCATAGCGTATTTAGTGGCTGTTGACAAACAGATATGCAAATCTCCCCTTTTGGTTTTGAAAAATGATCAATTCTATATTGTTCAAGTTTTGCTAGGTTCCTTATTGTTTATTTTCTAACCTATATCCTTCATTTTGGCAAGAGAGGTTGAGAATTGGTTGTTGTCCTACCTTTCAAAATAGGATAGTTGTCATGCGAAAAATGGTTCTCAAAACATTCTTCTATCATGTTTGTTATTGGCATCTTTGTTCTGGTATTGGCTGAACTCTTCAAGCTTCTGATAGCTATTGGTGCTTTGGCACCCTGATATAAAAGACTGTATGTGTCTGGAATTTGTTGTTATTTTATTATTTTTGTTTACTTATTATGTTAACTAATTCTTTGAGGAGAAAAAGGAACTCTCGTTTTGTGCTCAGTGCAATTGATCCCTGCTGGGGTGGTAAAACAGCTTGAAACTAAAATAGGAAGTGTGCGCAAGTGCATGTGTATGATTGCAGGCCTGTATCTCTAGAAAATAGAGGATGTAACAGGTTACCGTTTGTCCGCACAACAGATTACAGTTTGTCCGCGTCATGTGTCGAACGGAATTTGCACTTTGTAAATAGCTTTCTTGTTCCAAAATAGCCATGTAAATAGCTTTCTTGTTCCAAAATAGCCAAGTCTGATCTCTTCGGGATTATACCTTGCAGGTTTCCTATATGATTTTGCAAAGGGTATCCCCTGTTACACACTCTGTTGGTAATTGCGTGAAGCGGGTGGTTGTCATTGTGAGCTCTGTCCTCTTCTTCAAGACACCTGTGTCACCTATCAACTCACTTGGTAAAATTCATATTTTGATGTCACAGTAATTTTTTCACTGGTCTGCATGCTTGTTATATTCTATCACACAATTTCCTCACCAATTCTTGGTATGAACTCATTTCAGGTACCGGGATTGCCCTTGCCGGAGTTTTTCTGTATTCAAGAGTGAAGAGCATTAAGCCAAAGCCAAAGACAGCTTGAAGTTCCGAGGAGATTTTGCTGTTAAACATGGGTCATTAGATGACAATATCATGCTATTGCATTCAAGAACATGTTTTTGTAGATCAGGCCAGGAACTTGTTTAGGTTTTTTTATCGGGTTGATTTATTCTCTTGCAGACACCCAGTCCAAATTTTGCCTGGTGCAAGCAAGTTTGTTGATCAGAAATTCTAGTGTCTTGCTTCGTTATTTTGTTGTCATTCAAATAACAACAGAGTTTTCGCCATCTTTTTCTTGACAGTCTCCCAAACTCTCTCCTAAAGAAAGATGGATAAGAATGGTGGGAGGAGAGGGTCAGGTCACCGGTAAACTCCACATGCGGTGACGAATTGTTGATACGAATCTCAATGGCCTTTTGATAGCTAGCTTTGTAGTTGAGTCGAATCCAAAATGCAGGCTGCTGTCTTTTATCGTGGCAGGAGATTCTTCAGCTGGGTTGCTACCTGAAAATTTACCATAGAGCTGAACATGTGCGCGTGCACCGCAACCCCCTACATGTGCACGCGCATGGAAGGCACTTTGGAATTTTCTGTTCATTTTTAGAGTGTTTTCAAATTACATTATATTTTAAAAGGCATTGAATTGATTTCGTTTTTCTGCAATGCATGTATATTATTATTTCAAATACAAAAATTATTCTGTTTTTGTTTAAAAATAAAGTCAGTTGGATTATATGATAAAAATAAAATAATCAAATATAAAAGTAAATATATGATAAACTTTAAACTAAAATGATATTATTTTGATTACTTATATTTAATAATGTCTATCATTGAAAACTCCTAAGAGAGCTCCAAATATAATAAAACTTGATGAAATATTGGATCCTAGTTATTAATATTAATATTAATATTATAAAATTAAAAATAATGTTAGTAGTGTATTGTTTTTACAAATCCTTTTATTATTTTTATTTTTATTTTTATATGTGAGGCAAATATAAAAAGTATAGGCATGGATAAGATTTATGTTATGTTGTGATTAAAATATACTTCTTAATATTAGTAGAGTTTGTCAAACGATGTAAATTATTTTTTTATAAAGGAGTCAAATATAACACAACAATAACTAAGAATCCTCTGTAAAGATCGAATTTAATATTTTATCGATTTCTTACGTTTTTTTTTTTTTATGTTTGTACTTTAGTTAAATAGAAAGTAAGAATATAGACATGAATAAAATTTTTATAAATTTTTAAAAAGTAAAAATATGATAATTTATAATCTATTTTTTAAGAAAAATTTATTACATATATTTAGTAATATTTATAATTAAAATTATTGAAAAGAACCTTAAATATTTTTTGATAAAACATTAAATATCATGTGCCAATATTTATATTTTAATATTATAAAACTAAACATATTTAAAATGTTATGCTAACTCCCCTACCATAAGAGTAACCTAGTTGTAGGGAATAAATGCATTAGTTAAGACTGAGCTACAAAAATATGTTCAACAAAGTTATGAAAGAAAAAAAAAAATCCCATGATTAGGCTTGAATAGCAATGGATTGTAAATCATCTTAATTATTTCTTCTCGATCAAGAAGAGGAAATTTGAATTCTAAAAAGTTAGAAGTTGTCTAGGTATATGTTATTAAGGTTTCAACTATCATATCCTAAATTGGTAAGAAAGGGACATCATCCATTTCTTTTTTTTTTTTCTTTGAGCTATTATTGAGATGGATGAATTTCATTATTTGTTCTTTTTTTTGGGAAAGAGATGGGATTCTCTTCCTAATAGCCGCTTGATCTTTTAGGTTGACATATGATGAAGTCGTGAAAAAACTTCAAACAAATATTGATTTTTCAATGGTTACATCCTGACTATTGGCGTGATTAGACTTTACCACGAGTCCATAAGCTTTCATGCAAAATAAATCCCTTATTGAAACATGAGATTTTCCAATGCTCAAGTCAACAAATATAAAAGGAGTGCTATGTGTGTGAAAAGAAATGTACGAAGAGATAAAATTTATAGTCTAAAGTTGGCTAGTAATGGTATGATTGATTTTTATGGCTTAAAACCAAGTCGTAGATTTAACATGCGAACATGAATGAACTCAATTTGTTTTTTTATTTTTTTTTAATTGTTAATATTTTTTATTAGTTTATTTAGTATTGTTGTATTTTTTATTTATATTATTTAAATTAGTTGAGTTAATCATCTGAATCTCAAATTTTTATTTTGAATGCTTGCATCAGCTTGGCTTCTCTTTTCAACTTTAGATAAAATTTGGGCTAGAATCCTCTGATTAGTTATTAATATCTACTTTATTATTCACAGAGTAACTTACCATGTCTTTACCATTTCAAACAGCATTTACTTGCGTGAGAAGATCTTCAAGAAGATTTATTTGAAACTACAATATCTTTAAATATTCTAATTAAAGCATTTTAATTCTGAAAATATATTATCATCAAACTTACAATTTTTGAAATAATGAATATAAATTATTATTTTCACTTTAGTTTATAATAAGCATTAAAGTTTTTTCTTAACTAACTTAAAATGATAATTTCTTATTCATCAAAATCACATTAAAAAAGGATTTGTAATAATCATAAAAGACAATTGATTTCTAAAAAGATAATTTAATTAAATTATA
>Ga0307515_10008486_pt1 | contig 20017 bp, 20 predicted proteins | sample 17_EM_MG_FD_194513 | JGI IMG/M metagenome (GOLD analysis project Ga0307515, IMG submission 194513) | Populus trichocarpa ectomycorrhiza microbial communities from riparian zone in the Pacific Northwest, United States - 17_EM | ecosystem: Host-associated > Plants > Roots > Unclassified | place... | reverse complement strand
CATTCGCTCCTTGGAGGAAGTCGGTCATACACTTCATTGCCGCGTTGAGTTTTCGGTCCTTGTCGCCATACATCTTTTGCATTTCTTCCGAGAAGGCCTCGAAGTCTTCCAAACAGGGGTCTGAGTCTCTCCGTAGGTCTCGAAGCCACTCCACCGGATCGGTCATCTGTGTCTGTCTCTGTGCCGGGTCCGGGTGGTTGTTCCAAGTGCTCAGAAGGCTCGCTGCATATTTGACTTTGTCAGGATCTCCATGCGGGAATAAGTGCGCGTGGGATTGGAAGTTAGATCGTAAGGTGTCGAGGAAGTTATCAAGCACTTTTGCTCCGCTGCAGTACCGTTCTGGATGCGTCATATCGAAGATTTTCGTTTTTGTTGTTTCCGGTCGAATAGACTCTCTGCGGTATTCCCGGTTTGCTTCCATCAGCTCGGCATTCTGCACACATAGTTGAGTATTCTGTTGAATGGCATTGTTGAGCATTTCTCGCTGTTCCTCAATCATCTTTCGCATTGACGCGATCTCGGATTGCGTGGTAGGTTCGGGCTCGCTGGGATCGTCGCCCAGGACATCGCTCAGGTTGTCGCGCAGGACGTCGCTCAAGGCATCTTCCATGTCGGTAGTGTTTTCTTCGTCGTCGTGATCGTCCTCATTGTGGATCTCGTCCTCCGGAAGTATGGAGGCTCCTCGGGTCATAATAGGGGTTACTCGGCAGAGAGGCGATCGTGGGTTTTCCGTGCTCGAATGTATACTAGGCAAGCGGAATTGACCTCTGGCAGCTTTCTTAGGAGGCATAGTTGACGATTGACGGTAGAATTGACGCGCAAGCTGTTCGTTTCCTGACGATTGTGTCGTTTTTTGACAACAGGGGTAAAACTCGTATATCCTCATGCGCGAAACATATCCGATAACTGAAAATCGAATATAATGTAAAGACGCGTACGCCTACGTCTCGCCGCAGACGTATGAGATGGTATACAGTTGCACACGAGAGCGAGTGAGTATAGATGGAGGGTATAGTAGTAAGATATTCGATACTGATCTAAGTGTCGTACCGGGCGACCTATATACAATGGCGCTTACCCGGCCTCGGGTCACGTGTCACCGTTACAGTGGGAGTGAAACAGCAGTTCGGCTGCACCAAAGAAAAAAGCCAGGGGGCGAAACACATGGAGCAATATGGTCAACCATAATCAATTCCCAGATGAGTGTCCACATCCATGTGTATCTAACGTACAACTGCTGTCAGCATGGCTCCCTTATGTCCAAAATTGGACCATCTCGATGAATTACTCCCACCGAGATGTCAATCCCAAGAATCTTGCTGAATTTCTGAAGGTCATGAAGGTAGTGCATGAACAGTATTGGGAGAAAGAGTATCCGGAGAATTTCCACCTCGATCTCCTATGCACACACCCTGGCTGGAGGTGGTGGGGGGGGGGGGAATAATGCTTATTGAGTGGGGGATCGACAATGTGAAGCAAGAAGGTGTGGATGTTGGTGTGGAGAGTAGTCCAATGGGATTGACACTCTATGAAAGTCTAGGATTCCTTTTGACTGATAGGAAAAAGGTTCAGGTGGATGGTAAGGACAAAAATTATTGGTTGGGGCGATGCTGATACAGCGTGGGTGAGTTTTCATGTGGAGAGTATCGTAATGAATACTGGGATTTCTTTGGATTCCTACCCGTTGTCACACTTCATCCTCAACATAGCAGATGGTGAAATGTGATGTGCGTTAATGTCATAATGCATCCTGGACCAATACTGCACTGCTCGGCTTGTGAACCACATGTGTGTTCCAAAGACGTTCGCAAATGAATTTCTTTAGTGAAATAGCCACCGCTCCATGTACAACACGTGAGGAACGGCAGTTGATATGCAAAGGTTTTGCCAGCAACGGAGTGCATATATCCAATCCTGTATTGAGTCTGGTAGAGTGTTGGTTTACGACAGTTCCCCTCAGGGGGCGGCCGAATCTGTAATTAGTATCCTGCCCAAATGTTGTGTGCATCTGCGTAGCACTTACCATGAAGCACCTACCCCGTATCGATCATAATTCCTGCTACACGGATGCTAGTTCTGTTTGGTTTGCTTGTACTGCCGTCTTGTGAAACCTTGAGCTAATTGTCGGTTGCTAAGATTACCACGAGAGCCATCTGCGAAGCACCCAGTCCATTCACGGAGAGACGAAACCATCCCACAGGTTTACGGTCATGCAAAATCATGCACCCCAATTTTAAGCCCTACTCGTCAGATTTCAAAGGGTCCGCATCTCTGTAACCCTAATTGTCTACTGGGGAGTGCAGACCCGCATCAAGTGGCAGCGTTTGTGCCTCGATACCTTGCAATTGCATATCAAACCAAAAGTAAGACGTCGACAAAACTCGAATACAATCTGTTCACTTAAAGCATCACCTTTTGCAGTGATTGACTCAGCATCTGGGATGCTGGGACGCGTAATACAATGAGTGGTATATTTGATAAGCAGTACATGCTTCGTGGTACGCACATGCGATCCATTGACCTAGACAATTGCCACTTCGCATTGTGGAACACAGTTGAGGCACTGTGTTGAGTTAATACAAGTTCAGAATATACAATATACTACGGCCCTCTTCCAATATGTCTGACGTCTTTATCCTTATCAACCCGGTGATCACTTCTCAATGCAGTCTTGTTCGGTTGTCTAATCGCTGTTGAGGGTTCATGTGAAACATCAACCTGCGTATCTGCCAACAGCCATGATTCCTCAGGCCAGTACACCGGCAGAATCATGGCTCTTGGCAACCGTTGGTTTGTTGTACTTATACACTATGCAAAACATCCTGCAGGTGTACCGACTAGCGAAATCATGCGCCCCAGTCATCCAGCCATTGATCATCAGAAATTCTATTTGTGTTATTCGTACAATGCTTGGAAAGACAGCACGTCTGACAGCGATGCTACTAGTACTGCCGCTGGCTCTGCTATCACGAGGAAATCCAATCCTTGCTGTTTACGTTGAGCTTTAATCGTATCAAGTCGATGACCATCTAGAGTCATTCCATCCTATCGAATCCAACGCCGTCATATGAGGTACTGGAATGTATTGAATATACCTGGCACCCCAGCGAGATCCCTAGCGATCAAGTTTGTCTTGAAGTGGCATATCCACACATGTAGCAATCTGATCCCCTCCCTCCTTTCAAGGCAGCCAAAGAATGATAGTACTGCATTTCCGGGCGCCTCCCATAGGTTAAGCAGAAAGTGAAAACCCCGGAGGGCAAAAACTTATACACATCGCAGGCCTTACAACACAGTAAGAGCCATCTTCAAAATTCAAAGGTACTAAGCTGTGAGTTGCATTCTGTTGTAGGTGCCCTACCCATTGCACAAGCTGAAACAGAATGGCAGTAGAACAAACCACGTCATACAAAGGGGACCAATATATCTGCTTGATACCATATATAAAGGAACCGAAGCCTTAGATGATTAGGGTAGCTCGACTAGTGGGACGATGCGCTTCTTTGGAAAGAGTGGCATTCCCGAAACTCCTGGTACACCTGTTAGTTCTTGTGAAAGAAACTGGGTGTGGTGTGAGATCAGAAGATATGGATAGAGAAAAATGTAGGACAGCGAGGAAGGTTAAGGTTTAGATATCGATTGGGAAGTCACAGAGTGGCATCGTTGGCGGTTAAGGGTGATGTTGCCACCATTGGGATATGGGCGCGGAGTGGACGGATGGTTGGTTAAAACTATCCGGAACTAGTCAAAGCTGATAACATCATCATATACATGTTTAAACACTGTATCAAATCAACTAACCAACCAACCAACCGCCAAAGTACAACGAACACTGGAAAAAACTGCCACAGGCCATACGGTCAAATTGCACATACCGAAATGGCCGAATTATAATAGGGAAGCCGGTGGGATGCAACCGCATGGCATAATATGTTCGACTAGATATCCAGATTGATATGTGTTAGCAATTGTAATTGACAGGTGTTTCGAAGGCGATCCATAGGGCCTCCAGAAGCAATATATCATGCATAGAAACTCAGTTCCGTTCAGTGTTTTGCTTCAGAGCTCTAGGATACACCACTTAGCAATTACTGGGCTAAGTCAATAGAATGATTGATGGTTGTACCTGACTTTTTGATGGATGTAGTCTAGATCCACCTTCACCTTCTTCGCTATCTTCATGCCTTCTACAAAGCTCTGCCGGGTTTTGGCTAGCTGTATTTGTGCCTCCTGCAGGAGTCTGATGAGTTCCCTCGTCTTGCTTTTGAGCATCCCTGAACCATCATATATTAGTATATACACCTATAACTCGATCCCAGCTTCAAACGTACATCTGTTCTTGCACAGCCAAACTCCGATATAATTGCAATGCATCGATTGCACCTGGCAGCTGTTCAATCAGTATTTCAACCGCAGAAAACCCCAAACAACCTGCAATCGAATAGACAACGGGGAATAGAAACGAAAACCATGAAATCAGGCTGATTCCTTGCCAAAAAATTGCAAGGAAGAGATGATGTCAGGAGGGCAATGGCAATCGAATGGGGAGGACAATGGGAATGATATATGTATGCTCAGATGCGCACCACCAATGTTGCTGGGAGGCGGAAGTAGGCCTACTATAAATGCCACTACAAAAGTAATCAACCCCACTGGCCAAGTTCCTCACTTTGGACATCCTGCTGAACAAGAGGATATCCCTTTGACCAAGGTTGGGAGGACATCTGGCAAGTGATATACATGGTGGGTTCGATGTTCCTGGCGGCGAAGTGGCGGCAGTGGCGGCCTGTGAAAAAAATATAATTCACTACCTACCCTTAGAATGAGTTTATGTTGGCCTATGCTTGTTGGTCAGTAAATATCCCACCATAGTATACTGATTTCCGGCCAGGAGATGCTATCATCATACCACAGCCATCGAAGAACCCTGCCAATTCAGCAAACTTGGTCATGGCCATCCATACCCTACAGTTCAATGGCAATGCCGCGATGAATCAGGGCTGCATTTGTCCTACCCAATTTCTATTTGACTATACTGGTACAGTGCTGTATCTTTAAAATGTATAGTGTGAAAAACTGACTTGTGCTTAGCAATGAGTGGATAGCTCAGATGATAGACATGACTGCTGTTGATATACCAAGTTAATGGTTGTTTGTTCAATCAGAATTCCAGGAGGCTCCATTTGCATTTCCGCTGATTAGTTCTGCGCTTCAGCCGTGCGATTTTTTGTTGTGAAAGATTTTGTTATGAGATTGTTGTGAGATCGTAGGTGAAACCACAAAGTGTCGATTGAACTCTGCCACGATACACCGTGAAATTGTGCCATTTACTCTCCAGCACACCACTTTGTGTGTAGCAACCCAGAATGTGTAGATAATTGACCCCAAACTCCGAGCAAGGCTCACCAAAATTAAGCGACATCTTCAATATCTGAATTGTATCAACCTCTTGCATTTGTCTTGACGATTATTTTTTTCCAAGATATCTCTTATTCTTGTTGAGGTTCTTTTCACTCACAGCTATCCTCATTCTGCCGACTCATTTACCTTTAACCTGTAAGGGACGACGGAACGGCAGAGACAAATGAGGAACCTGAAGGCTCCGGTATATATCTCGAATCGCTTTCCTTCTCTCTTTCTCTGTACCATAGTCAACGCACATGGTTCTCCCCATATGGTAACAGTCCGTCACAGTCATAGACTCATTCACGAGTTTTCACTCACCACTGCCACTGGTATTTGCAATCGTGACGTTCCATGGACTTCCATCTAATTCCAGTTTCGCATGTTTATAAAACAGAGCTTCTGACATTCTCCACTTTACCTTCGTAACAGTGTAAATCGCACTACAATCGAGTGATATCACATGCAGCTATCTGAGCACCTATCATGCTATCTTTCCAAAGCAGATATATACAGTCTCGACAGTCGAACGCACAATGAACAAACACATCTTAGAGTCAATCCGGATACACAACCACTTCGCCTAACCATGATGACTTGCAATGCTTCTTGCGATGAAGTGTTTTCCAGGGCGTGTTTATTTTGATCAATGGGTTTATTTTGAATATTATCGTCTGTGACACCACCGACAGAAATGAGCGTAGGCTCCCCCGAAGCAACGATTTGTACGAGTAATTTTCTGATCGAGTACCTGTTGCTTCAATAACCACATCCGGAGATCGCAAAGTAAGTAACAATTGCTGCTCCGTGACTGATATATAGTGAGGCTTCTTGAGCAACACTTTCAGTTAGAGTTATTCTCCTGGCAAAGAACTGTACAGAGGTGGAAGAGGAGGAAGGGCAGCAGGTAGCTGAAGAAGATTGGGTGAACATTTGGGGGTGGATGCCCATTGATGGTCTCAGTAGGAAGTTGGGGATAGCAGGGACGAGAAAGTGGAGGATGTTATGCGAAGTATGTAGTACGGCAATATCCCACGACAGTGAGTGAGACGACTGCTCAGTCCCGGGTAGGTATTCCCCAGTATATTGGGGAGAACGTTCGTTCCGATAATGGTTGTGTAATAGAAAAGCAGGGTATCATCTGTCACACCCTGGGACATATGTCCGGTAAAGACTTCCTACGGAAGTAACATTTTGCGACAGTTCGAGTGTGATAGATGCACTCCACTATACGGATCCTCTCATTGCGGTATTGATGATCGTCCAATGTGCAGAAGGTTACTATCCAAATCAATAAGGGGTTAGGGAGAGAGAGCGAGGTATTTTTGGACACGAACGAACCCTCGAGGGTGCTACTATGGGAGTATTTATAGTACTGATGATGGTCTCATTTCTTGTATAGATGGAGTGCAAGTTAGTATAAATAGCACATCTTGCTCCCCACAAACAGATAAACATGCAGTTCCTCAATGGTATGTCTACGTTTACCAACACTTACGAGTCAAAATGCACCCTGAGCCTCACTATCACCGAGTATGATGAGAATCTTCATTGAACTTTTTCACTCTCACTTCAAATACATTCGACCAGAGATTTGTGCTACTCTGTCACTATCACCTGACGAGCCGCGGTTGGGGAACTTCCCTGTGCCACACTACGGAAGAGACCTCATTCGCAAATCGTTGTACTTTCTCCTCATTCACCTATGCGGGCGAAGTCGAATCAACAGCCTGTGGAGGAAGACGATTCCGCCACCATTCCCGACATCTCCTTCTCAGAGTCGCCACTTACAACTCCCAGCTGCCCTATTATCAACCAAAGATTGAGGAATAGTGCGACAACGGGAAAGCCATGATTGGTGACACCAGGCTGACCCATTATGGTTGGCATCCCATCTGAGCATATAGAGATCGACCACACAGCGCATACTCAAGCAAGAACCAGAGAGTCCGTTAAACAGACAAAGAACCCCAAAACGTGGACACTGGGATGGGCAAGACGAGAACACCCCCAGCGCAATCAGCAAGTTGGCAATAGATGGAAGAGATCCAGAAGAGGCCACTGGGATTCTCTGATTTCAAGTTGAACCCTAATGTATCAACCAACCATTCGAATTCCTTTTTTTGCATCCAAAGTGACAATCCATGGGATGAAGATGATATGTAAGTCTTTATGCCCTGAAATGTTTTCTTATCCGCTTGTTTGAATGCTTCTTTTTATCTGCTTTTTGTTTCATCTGAACCTCTATACCTTTCTTTTTAACCAGAATGTTAATTGTAACTACGGGAGTAAGTCACGATGGATCACTGCGATTTGAGGTGAAAAGTTAAGCCCATTGTATCAATTGATCAATTTGTATGTTACTACTGGGTATAGTTGAGATTCGCTTGCATTCTAACCCGCCAAGTATCCCATCTCCACCTGTCCCACTAATCATCCCATCGCCACGTACCAATGGCGATATATAGTATTAATCAATAGTCCCACTGGTGGCGATCCCAAGGTCTGGAGATGGGCCAGTGCATGATACATTGCCTGCCGAATCGACTTATGCATGTTTGTCAGTGATAGCGATTTTTGACTTCGAGTGAAGTATCTCATTTTGACTCACCCCCAGATCATCATCTGGTACCCAGATTGTGGGCGTCTTCACTCCAAGTGCAGGGTGTTTGAATCCGCTATCAACTGATGCTGTGTATTCTTCGACTATAGTAGTCTGCTCTCTCCATTGAATACCATGTGAAGTGCGCCTCGATTCACATGGGAGGTACATGAAAAAGGGGCCAATGGTGTGGTTCAGCATGCATTGAAAGACAGCTGACATCACCACGGGAATGATCGTAATGACTGCCTGTGGCCAGCAAAAGTACTGCATCTGTGAATCTTGTTCAAGCAGGAACAGGCCAATCAGAGCTATTTCCATGACATAGAGACCGCTAAAGAGTTGGTTCATGGCTCTAGGAAACAGCAAACCACACATGTCCATCTTGAAGTTAACCACATATAAGAAATTGTATTTATATATTACCCAAAATAGGTAAGGTACAATAACACTAAATAGTAAAACTAGGGGCAATATGACCGAGTACAGAATGGATATACATGCCATATTGTTGTAAACCGGGAGGAATGTTTTCGCCACTGCATTTCAGAAGAAGATATCGCCCAATTGAATTTTCGCCTTGGTGTTTTGTCTATTACCGGTGATATAATGTAGTTTGTAAACAATCTTGACATCTGTAGCAATGTTGCACCGCTGATTGGGGAGGCTTCTAAAATGAGGTGAGAAAACAAAGAGTTTGAACTTTTAGGAAGATTCGTTGCGAGGATTTTTGCTCTGCGTACTGGCTCCAGGGAAATAACTTCTATAACTGTAGTGATTCCGGACGATACACTGTATACATGAAAGACTTGTTTAAACAAGCAGGCAAAGTAATACCTCTGCACAGATTTCTCTACTGCTATTTTTGTGATAAGACCCTGCATATAAACAAGAATTCTGAAGGCTTGAGGAAGGACGGCCATGATAATACTCAAGGATAACGATGGCAATACTCCAGAAAGCAATTCCAGTAACAAATCCGGGGCTTTCAGAAGCCACTGAAGCCAGGAACAGGTACTGGTGAAATAGCTTATCTGAGACACTGAGCGAAACAGAGCCACTGGAAATGCCCATCCAAGGACCAAAAGACCAGTCACAGCTGAGGTAAGTGAAACCAGAATATATCTGGTCCACCACCGCATACCGATATTTCCTTGGATAACATTATTCGGAGATGCTCCAATCTCAAGATTGATTAGCTGGGGAATATTGTGCACTAAGGTCCGGGATACCATGTGAGCTGGAAGCTGCTGATTGAATGGGATAAATGCAGACCCCAGAAGTGGATGTTGACATTTTTCCTGGTCCTTCTTGATTTCTGAATTGAGTCACTCCAAGTCCTCCAGGAGGTATTGTATTGTATCAACCTTTTTCCCTAGTAGAGGTAATAAAGGTAGCTTGCTGTGTAATGGTAGGCGCATTGAAGGGCGTTGTAGCTTGTAGTGTGATCCTATTGCCATCACAATCATAACTGCCTCGGCCTTCTCGAGCCTATAAATTCTATCTTCACGCTTGTCCACTTTCTTCTGCAGAGGGTGATAGTCTCTACACAATCAGGATATCTGATCTACTTTGTGGATATCAAAAGCTTACCGGTTGATCCAATTATTCTTAATTCCTCCTGGAAATATATTGTACATTTCTGTAAGCTTACAGTTGTTCAACATATCTTTTGGAATCTCATTTATTAGCAATGTCGTCTGTTTGGAGCTTGACAGATATATCTGTCTGCTTGAAATATAATGTCTCAATTTGCAGTATAACATATAACAGAATACGGCAACAAGCAGTGCGGCCAGTGTCAGTTGAACCCAAAACCGCTGTTCATGAGCTATATTCCGCCAGGCAGAGATATCAAGGCACCAGAGGTCTCTGCCGTTCCGTCCTCCAATATAGTTCAAAGGTAAAAGACTCGGCACAATGAGGATAGCCATGAGGGAAAAGTACCTGAACAAGAATAAAAGATATCTTTCGAAAAAATAACCATCGAAACCAACACAAGAGGTCGATACAATTGAGATAATGCAGATGTCACTCAATTTTGGTCAGCCTAGCTCGGAGTTTAGGGCCAATTTTCTAAACTTTCTGGGTTGATACACATGAAGTAACTCCTTCCTAGCAGCTAGAAAGAGCAGAATCTCTGCCGCAAATATAATAGCTGATACAACAAGTGATGCCAAAAATGTTTGCAAGGATGCGCCTGCATTCTTGTGTGCTTTCCCACTGTTGACAGCTAGAATGTCTGGTTGAGCGGACATTTAGGATGATCATCACCTGAATGGAGCATCAGGTCTCTTTGTACCTGAGTGGTTACTAAAACTAGACATCTCCAGATTTGACTGATTCCAATTTAGGCCAAAGAAAGCAGACTTTTGTAATTGAATGGACTAATTTTGGGTTGTTGCCATATGGGGCACTGTTAGTGTTCCCAAGACCAGTGTGTGATCCATATATCAGTCCCTGATCAAAGCTACAACTGAATCTATCACACATCATGCACCCTGTCGCATTTCTCCCTCTCCTGATATTCCGATCAGTATCAAAAGCAAGTAACCTCACCCTCGGCACAGACGCAGACTACCAGGTAAAGTGTCACAATTATGAATTCTTAGGAGAAGAGTCCAGTTGCCACAACGTGACCACCATAAGGCAAAGCCTGTATAATGCCATAACCAGCTATAAGCTCAAAGACTGCACCTGCGACTTTTTCAAGCAAAACAATGGCGAGAGGTGGATCTGTCATGAAGATATCCCGCAAGCAAAGCTGCCAAATGTGGGTGCAAGGATGAATGATGAGATATCTTCCTTTAGATGTGCAAAGAGTGATTAGTTAGTTTCGCCGGCTTGTGAATTTTATTTCCACAATTTTGTCGAGCAAGTGGGGATTTCATAGCTTGTGATTTTGCATTTAACCTCTATTATTCACCACATGAACATCCGCCCACCTTCTTCTTCTTCTATCATTCTTTTTAGGTAAGGGGTTGCCCAGCAAAGTAAAGTATATATTATTTTTAGTTCCAGAGGTGGATTTGGATCACTGAATAGTCGACACAAGAGCAAGCTCACCCACATCCGAAACTGCATTGTTTCCTTCTTAGGCACCTGCGCTTATTCTTTTGGTACTGCAAACCGCTCTGAAAATTAAAACTTGCTTAATGTTCCATTAGTGGTTTTGTAGCCAGAATCATTATGGGGCAGTTCCACTTTCAGCACCCTTCCTGATTTCATCCCCAAGGAATCCCAAAAACACCAACCTTTATGAGACCCCAAGCATATTCGCAGCATATTGCGGCGTTTAAATGATGGGAGCAAAAATTGTGATGTTACAAAAACAGCGGAATTATCTTTTATAGTACATGCTACTTCGTTAGGCAGATCAAAAAAGAAACTCTACTCCATGTGCCAAAACACAAAGGGTTTTCCGGGTGATTAGGCAGTACTAGTTTTCACACCCGAACTCAACACCGAAAATCAAGAAAGAAGTATTTAGGCTCAGTCTATGTAGGTAATAACTGCTCTGGTAGTCAAAGATACAAAACAATGAAATCCCTAGCCTTGTACATGATGCTCCTATATGCTCCAGAATGAGCCGGAGCGGATGGATCAGAACTGTTACCTCCAGCCCTTCTACAGTCCCCATTACTCTTAGGTGCAAAGGACATACCGCGTGTTGGCATCTGAAACCCAATCTTTGCAACCCGGCTATTGGTGAGTCTGTCCGCTGTGCCTCGATTCGGGTACTTCTCAGCAAATCCTTCAGTGGTTGAACATTCTCTTATGTCGATCTGACCAGGTATCTGAATTTGACACAAGCACATATCTGGGAAGTCCTTGAGCCTGTTTGTGCTGCCGCCTGAAATTTCAATCGCTGCGCCTGGAGGTGTGTTAGCATGCGTGGAAGGGAGGCGGAGAATGGTGAGCACTATTGATGAAAACATTGTTATGGGTGACTGCGATCCAAGTCTTGCACCGTGGATTGACAACCGGAAGTAAGTAGGGGGTCAACGTTTCCCAAGCAAACAAAGCTGTCACGGGGGTACTTAAGCCACGTAATCAATACAACATATATTAGACTAAATACAGCCGCCTAAAAGCAAACTCTTTGCCTTGTCTTTCCCAAGACTCAACCTCGTATCTGATTCCTTTGGTAAGAACTTGCCACTCGACCTCGTCCGTCCATGGTCGCTCTTCGCAGTATTCTTCATAGGGTAACAACCCAGTCATGAGGTACCACCGAACCTCGTTTCCAATAACTATAGTAATTGCGTGATATGAAAGTTCGCGGCAGATGTCGGGTGAACGCCGCTCATTGAAGAATATAATTTGATCTCCGATAGTTTCAACGTCCACTTTGTTTGCAACTATCCTCGCATACAAAGTATGAATGTTCAATCAAAATTCCATAAACCCAACAATTGTTGATCCTCTTGCTCATTCTTAGGTCTTGGCGAATTGACCATGGCCTGAGCGTTAGTGGGATCCATCCTTATTAATTTCCCGTCCACAATAACTCCTAGAAATGCGACCTCCATTTGATCAAAGTGGCATTTATCAATTTCACCGCACATATTATTCTCCAATACAACATCAAATATTTTGCTGACTTGTTTTTTGTGTTTTTCAATAGATCCTTTTGTCACAATACGACAATTGGTGATATAAGAGACAACAACCAATACTTCATTGATATCGATAACCATTTTCATATTAATGACCAATTCGATCCCTTCAACTGGTTGAAGCATCCTATCAATTCCTCGCTGGAAGGTGGCGGGAGCATATGTTAAACCAAATGGCACAACCATACACGCATATTATCCATACTTTGTCCTAAACGCGGTACATTTTTCAGGTCTCATAGCCATCCTTGTTAGATGAAATCGAGCTTTTACCTCGATTTGGGTGATAAAATCGGCGCCAAATATTCTTCTTTGTAATTCAGACAGTATTGGTGAAGGTGTCTTACCTTTAACCATATGTTGATTCAAAGGTCGGCAATCAACGCATAACCTTGATCCGTTTCTAATTGATTTCAGTACAAACATAATCGAACTTCGAACAGAGGTTTATGATAGACCAATTTTCCTTCTTTTATCATTTTATCGAAATATTCAACTAAAAGCTTTTCTTCTTCTAGCAATAATTGGTAAATAGAACCCATCCTAAGCTTTTCTTCGGAAGACATCAACTTGATTCTATGATCGGATTCCTTATGCGTTCGTAATGTTTCTGCTCCCTTAGGATTGAACAACAACAACCATTTGTGTTAGTGTATAGGTAGTTTTTCGATTGAAGAAGGGGAACTGCATACAACGGCTCCTATGTTGATACCATATGGCCGTAGCGCTATTCTCTTATCATAGGTTATTGTATAACCTTGTCTGATACAGCCATGACCGAAACGTTCACACCCGCAATCAGGATAATGTAAATGTCCGGCAGTAACTCGTTTGGTCTTCTGCTGACATCAATACCCAGCAGGTATTGAGGTGTCATAGTTCTTTGATGTTTTCATGACTTCAAACACATGGTCTTTAATGTCAAGAGTTCTATGATTTCCAAAAGTTAAAGCTAAAGGAATCATGAATAATTCTTGAGTTTCAATTATTTGCCCTCCGACGTCAGAAGCATTCATGGGTAATTTCCTTTTAACCACTGGTACTCAGAAACCTTTTGCTGCTTCTGGTGACATTACAAAAGACGTACTGCCCAGATCTAGCATGCATCTCAAAGGAAAATAAGTTCCTTCAAACTCAAAAAAGAACCTATATATAGGTCTCTTTCTGACTTTAGTTGGAGATAGTATTTTAAGTTGTTTCTCTGATGCTGAGGTGTAGAAAACGTAATCGGTTGATGTATCACTTTGTTTAGTAATGGGTGACTAGAAGCCGTCTATCGTTTTGTGTTTTGACATCGTTATACTTTCGACAATAGCATCGCCACAATTGGTCAGAAACAGGTAGAGATAAGCTTATAGAATTGTTTTTCGTGTAGTAATTTGTGGTATTCGTATTTCCATACTGACCAGCAGTTTCGGCCTTCCAGCCAACCTTAGAGGAAAATATTTTTCATAACTGCTGATCATTGCACCATAATTCCTTTAATCCTCTTCCCACCAATTTTCCGGAGATTCCGAGCTTCCCTCTGAAGTCTCTTCAGGACTCTGTTTGGAACTCTCTTGCGAACTATGTTCGGAACTCTCTTCGGAACTCTCTTCAGAACTCTCTTCAGAACTCTCTTCGGAACTATCTTCGGAACTCTCTTCGGAACTCTCTTCGGAACTCTCTTCGGAACTCTCTTCGGAACTCTCTTCCAAACAGCTCCCACCATCTAGTGCGGAATCCCTAAGCTCGTCGCTACTAGACGCTTCCAGATATGGATCTTCCTGATCTTCTGCCTGCTGATACGCTCGTATTTGGATCTTTGGTTAATTCTTGGCTTTCGGGAAATACGCTGTTCCTGAATCGGTTTTGATAGGCCGATAACAGTCCATGGATGTATGCCGTCCCTTTCTATCTGCCGGTCTTGCTCATCTCATGCATTCTCTTTGCTTCATTCTCCGATGGAGTGCTTCCTGTGGGATCCCTTCCGTATGAGAAGCAAATCTTTTAACTGCCGAGTCATCTCCTGTATTGACAACTCTTCTTTTCTTAGTGACTCGGAATTTGTCCATAGGTTGTTCCAAATTTCGTTGCTTCTTCTCATGTTTCTCCGATTTCCATCATTTCTTTTCTTCCAGGTAGCCTGGCGTTTTGACTGACGGATTCATTTTGGCGTCTTCCCATTTTCCAGTCATTCTTCCGGCTTTCGAAATGATCTCAATCATTTCTTCATCTCATTTTCCAGTCATATCCACAGTGTGCATCTGCTCAATAATCTTCAATTGAAGCCTATGCAGTATCAACTTCTTCAGAGCGGCATCTGTCAATTGAGCATTATCATTATAAGTTTGTATTTTGGTAATCATATCCCAAATGTCTCCCTTATTCGAAACTTTTTCCATTTTCGCATAGGCTTCAACTCTTGCCTCTTTATCCTCAAATTTTCATGTAATATCGTTCTGATATGTTGTCCAAGATCTAGGAAACTTTCCAGCCAAAGCCTGTTTTTCCCATTGGATATGCCATGACTGGGTATAATACGTAAGTAGTCCTCCAATCCAATTGTTCATTTTAGCAGTATCTTCAAATTTCTCTGGTTGGTAATGAATATAGGTTTGGACTATAACCCACCAGGCTGCAAAATCATCGCCCGGTTTGCCCTCAAAAGATTTAGGGTCTTACAGCTTAATTGGCTAAACCTTGGGTTTTCTTTTCGTTTTCCTACGCTAGGGAGGTGTAAGCCCTGGTGGTTCTGGAGGTGGCGCTGGTGGTCTCGGTGGTGGTCCAGGTGGTCTCGGTGGTGGATCATTTTCTGGTACTTCATCTGACTCGCCACCATCACTACTGTCACCATTTTCTCCTATCAAATATCCATATCTATATTCACCTTCCTCTTGAGTATCCTGAGTCATTGAATAAGAAGATTATCGAATTCTTGATCCTCTATCCGTATGTATATTGCTTGGTTCCCTTGCAACCTATCCGCCAGCTGTATAACCTGATGGCAACTGTATTGATCTTGGTTTATGTGAAGCACTTTCCGAAAGTTTATATGCTTCCAAATGGGTAATCAGCCCCATACTTACTTCCGGGATCCTTAACATGTCATCATCCATCGTGTTTATATGTCGTTGTAGATCTTCCTTTGTAGGTCACGTTCTGATATGCTTATCCATGGCCTCGACGTTATTTTCCAACAATTGTTGAGCTTCCCCCCAGACCTTGACATCATCCTGAATTTTAACAATCGCCTTCTTATGGTTCATCAACGTTGAACCATTTGTTGTAAGTTTTTTGACCACATCCACTATTGGCATACGGATTCCCTGGAAGATTTCCCCTGCTTCCAAAACGATAATATTATCTTGTCCCTGTAGGACAGTTATTGCTTTTCGGACTTCATCAATGATTGCTTGTTGGATCATTACTTGTCCTCCAACTCGTGAGACTTCTCCTTCTAGTCTCGAATCCTCTGTACGGATTCGTCCATGTAGTATTTCTAGATCTTACCTGACTGACACGAATTTGTCCTCGATTATCTCCTTCTCCTTCTTGCAGGCTTTCACTGCATGCATCATGTGTTGAGTTGACTGCTCTAGTTGACTCTGGACCTGATGAGTTTCGCACATGGTGATATCTCCGATGCCTTGCTCTGCTTCCTCAGGTTCTCCGGCTTCTCTGATCTGCCGGAGTCCTTGAGCCACTTGCTCCAGTCTCTTCTGATAAGCCTGGCGCCAGACTAGGACTTCTTTCCTTCCTGGTGAATTGTCGGAGCTCCAGTTCTCTACCATGGATGCCTTCTGAAGAGCTGTTGTGCTCAAATACGTAAGCCTGCACCTCGGGGTAGCCATCCTGAACTCTAACTGTTGGATGCTTCATCGGTATTGTAATTACTTCTGTACTAAACCCATTAGCATCATGTTGTTCGAGACAAACTGAACACTCTCAGTCTGCAGTCGGACAGTGTGTACTGCAAATTCTGGTCATTCTTTAGTACTTCTGTCCTTGGAATACTCCGGTATTGACAGAAAGATAACCAGAGGCATTATGACCGCAGAAACGACACTGTTCTCCTTCTGTTGTTCGAATTCGGTTCTGAATTCTGCACTGAATGCAAGAACAATTTAGCTGTATACGATGACTGATGCAATATCCAACTCCGTTGATGATAGAGCAATATCGTTGTTGACAATCCAAACAATCGTTCATTTAAGCGGAGTCTTGAAATATCATACTGTTACGGGGGTATTTAAGCAACGTAATCGATACCTCATTCGTAGGACTAAATACAGCCTCCTAGAAACACACTCTCTTCCTCGTCTTTCCCAAGACTCAACATCTTGACTAATTCCCTTCGTAAGAGCTTGCCTCTCAACCTCTTCCATCCACGGTCGCTCTTCGCAGTATTTTTCTTACAATAACAATCGAGGAGTGATGTACCAGTGAGCCTTGTATCCGATACCGATAGTAATTCCATAGTATGATGGTTCGTGGGAGATGTGGGTTGAACTCCGCTCGTTGAAGAATATAATTTGATCTCCGATAGCTTCGACATCCACTTTGTGTGCCTATTGAGACCTTATTAACCTGCTCAAATACATAAAGAGAATGTTCACGTTGGTGAAGTAGAGAAGTAATTGTTAAGGTTTGTCGACAGAATTCTTCATAATATTTTAAGGTGTTCTTCACTTGTAATGTCTGACTGTGGATTACTGCTAGAGCTTGGTTCTTCCCATTGTCATGGATAATGAGAGTTCTCAATTCGTTAAGCCTTCAGGTCAAGTTTGCCTTCAGGTCATCGCCATGAGACATAGTTTGCTTGATCGCTTATCATGGATATCATCTTGAATGACTCATTGATACTGCCACGAATTTCCTCATGGTTGTTGTGTTCATGCATGAGATGTTTCGACGCATTATGCCCCCACCATGGGTCATCCTCTCATCATGATATCATGCGCACTAAGATGACCACTCACAACTGCAACTTGGACATCTTGCTTCCCATTTGTTCAGTAGTTGGAACATCTGACCACTCATAGTCTTATCAGTGCTTATTGCAATGTATAATATCTCCAGGATATTAAATGACTCGCCTTTACAATGGCTATTCGGAAATGCATTCAGAGATTCAATCTGCAACCAACCGATACTCTGCGAAGGTAGATTACGACACGTCAACCTAGTTCTAAAGACCAGTATGACATTGCAATGCATTCTGACTCAATCTAATGAGCAGGTTTGCTTCTGGCCTCTTATCCTCAGCCAATGTCATTAATCCCTCGGACACAGCATGCATAAGTCTCGGCGCTTCCATTGACCGAGGAGTGTTACAGAGTGAATTGTTGTTGCTGAGCGACAATGCGCATAAATCCCTATGTATTTACATTTTGCTTGTCATCTTCTGCACACGTAATTCTGCAAGTTTGCAACCTAACTGTGAGTTGCCCCGCTAGATAAGATATAGTTAATGTGGCCAATGACTATGCGCACTGCTGAAGGTTATTCACTTCCCAGTAATGGCGACATAGTTGCGTCATCATATTTGAGTCCGCTAGTGGGAGCTGACATTTCACTAATTGATAGACACACGGCTCAAGTGTACTCCCGCTAAAGATCACTTGTCTGACTAACATCATGATGCTCTCACAGGTAGGTGTTATGCAATTAAGTACCTGCTAACCAATGCACTGATGTATCATTACCGCTGCTGGGCTGGACCCCTAACAAATGCAGGACCACTCTGACCATCCTTCGGAATCACAAATTCAAACTTCAGAATTATGTCCTTTATGCGATTACTGCTACAACTGGCACCGCTTGGACAGCCACCCTCAAAACTCTGCACTACCTTGAAGGTTTCACCTGTATCGAACGAGATTGACGCTTGACAACTACCGCCGGAATGTGCAGCCAGTGCACCCTCTTCTCTCGATGTTACATGTCCAAGGATTCTGGCAGCTGCTTTGTTAGCAAAATAGCGTAATGATGTGAGGAGGAAAAGCACAGCAAACATACTCCAAATGTGCCTTCTCTCCTGCATTCCAGGTTATTGTTGCTATCGTCTTAAGGTCGACAGATTTTTGCAGGCCTTTACACAGGAAGTGACTGCAATTTGCTGCCAGAGGTTCATTGTAGGCCTGTTCTTCGGGTGTCTTCTCGGGGTGCGTTCAGGGGCCTGGGTATTTGATTCTTGCATGTGCAGAGATTCACGTGCATATATGGAATAGAGTAGAAAGGATGTTTTCAGGAGTCATGATGATTGCAATCTCTAGAGGTGGTGCTTCGGTGCCGTGGGGTCGTTATATACCAGTTGAACTTGGGTTCTTTGATAGACCCATTTCCCATGTGCCACTCAAGTCTGGGGTAGAGTGACATCACAAGTCTTGGGAGTGGGTATGCTGCAATGATTCCAATACAACATCCCTAAAGAGATAGTAACCAATGACTGCATTTCGCTGCTAATAGAGTTTGACCGGAATCAACTCGCCGTCATGGACCCTTCCCAGGCATTTCCAATGCATTTTTCCACCTGCTGCTTTTGGGGCTAGAATTAGAGAGACAGCAGAAAATGGAACTTCCCTATACCGGTTCTGGCTATGAACTACTGGTGCAATGTATGAAATCTGAGAGCGAGACTGTGAATTGTGGGCTTGCCGTTTGCACCCCAGAAAGATCAGGGCCTAGGGAGCTGTAGCCCCACATTTCGATTTGAATCAACAATATCATTGTTATGCATTATAAACTGTAGGGATAGATGATTACTTCTTCAATTTGGCCGCCTAGGCAAAGCCTTACGTATACCGGTTAGATGCTCACTTGAAGCCGCTGCCACGGCCTTCTTACCCACAATTAGTGTTAGCAACGGGTCCGGGTAACCCGCCAGAAGTCCGGGTTTGGACAGCAAAAACGGGTCGGTTTGGTTCCAGAACCCGCTAAAGACCTAACCCGCAGACTGTTGGTGGGCCAAACCCGGATCCGTACCCATCAACCCGCGGGTTTCGCCGGGTTTGGCTAGACCCGTCGGTTCCGATCTCCGGTTCTGCGTTTCGGGTTTCGCATTTATGGTCGCATTCAGATATGCGACTGTTAATCGTAAAATATTGACCATGGTACGTCACGGTTCGTTTTCAACATATTAGCCGCCTCGATGTGCAAAACAATAATACTCCAGCGCCCAACTACATCCTGAAAATGAGCGTCAACAGAGCGTCAACGATATTTGGTCTTGCATCTTCGGTAATATGAGCGGTGCGTGATCACACACATCCATAAAGAAGGATACGACAGCCTTTATAGGCATATATGTACGGGATATTCTAGCCACATCCCCCGGGACAGTAACAACTTATTTCATTTACAGAGCTACCACTAAGTATTCTTGAGCCTTTTAGAGTATAATAACAGTCAA
>Ga0307515_10008485_pt1 | contig 20017 bp, 9 predicted proteins | sample 17_EM_MG_FD_194513 | JGI IMG/M metagenome (GOLD analysis project Ga0307515, IMG submission 194513) | Populus trichocarpa ectomycorrhiza microbial communities from riparian zone in the Pacific Northwest, United States - 17_EM | ecosystem: Host-associated > Plants > Roots > Unclassified | place... | reverse complement strand
TAAAACTCAAAAATTAACTATTCATACACGAGGGAGAAAGAAACAAGAGAGGAAAAAAAAAAAATTCACTTACTTTTGGTGGCCAAAGTAGGAAGCTGACAAATGCATACAATAGAGGTAGGATGTTGAGGAAGAATCACGCAGCAAAGGCACGGCAGAAGCAGAAATCCTAGCGGAAGAAGGAGTTCCAGCAGCAAGTCCTTGCGGGAAAAAAGGACTTTCAGCTGCAGTAGGTCGGCAAGAGGAGGCAGAATCCTTGCAGCAATCGAAAAGGAAGAAAGAGGAAGTGTTCTACAAGGTAATATATATATTATGCTTAAATAGTCAAGATGTATTAAAGTTCAACGAACAATAAAAGAAAAATATAAAATACCTTTCAGAAACTTTTCTAGAACTATCTTTCACACAAGTAGTGCGTAAGGCATTGGAAAGAAAGTTGGTAATTCCAATTTTTTACTACAAAAATTATTCATTTATATGAATAAATATTTTTCTTGCCCTCTTATTAATTTTAAGTTTAAATCTTATTCAAAGAAAATGGTGCCGAAACAAGATTGTGATAATTTTGATGAACATATATATATATAATTATTTTTTTTAATCAAGCAAGTAATTTCTCAATAATTAATAGGTCGGCTGGGTGGATCCTTCCCCTTCCCTACTTAATAAGTAATAACTGGGAGAGGGGCAGTGGAAGTTCAAGTATAAATGACAATGAGTAGAAATTTATATATTCATATCTTATTTATATTTTGGATATAATATATATTTGAGAGTGTACAGTTATGGGACTGGCTGATTCTTCGTTGGGACCATGAAGGCTCACAAGTCATTTTGCAAGCTTCTGTTTTCAGAGGTCAATGCTTAATCTCCCCCTGGAATCTTCTGTCCAATTTGAGTTTTCTCCAGATAAACCATATTGATCTCATGGCTTCCACAATCTTGATCCCTGAACCATCTTGAACATCATCATGAGAGACGGAATAAAATTGAATTTACACAATCCATTGGCCTCTTCAATACCTCTGGGACCTAATAGAGCAGAAAAGAAACGGTGGAGAAATTATATCAGATAATTGAATGCGAGAGAATGTGGAATTATGGTAGGACCAAAACAAGTTCTGCTTGTACATGTATATTCAGTAAACATTGAATTTCTTTCAACCTTACATAAGCAACGTACACCGAAGATCTTCTCATCAATGGCCTGAAGCACGAGATTCAGACAAGCATCTAGTTCTAACACGTTCTGAAAGAAGTAAGTCTACACATGAAGCTTTTCTCTCGTAAGAGCTGAGCAAAATGGCTTGCTAGAGAGTGCTGCAGATGAATCAAACCAGAAAGAAAGACTTCGGAAGTTCAATCAACTTGTTGCGGTTCAGAATACAAGTGCAAAAAGGGAAAACTGAATATACCTGGGGCACCCAGAATTCCAGTTCTCCTGCTATATGGGATATAAGACTATGCTGATAAGTTTCAATGGCATAAATGCTGTAAGAAATTCGTAAGACATTATTAGCAAAAATTGGAGGTGAGCAATGAAAGTCAGCAGTAGGAAAATATCTGCATGACAAACCTGTAAACACTCTGTCTCCCCAACTGGCCGTTCATGATTAAAATGAAATGCTGCCACAAATGACAGAATTAATAACAGAGAATTAATCTAAAAGTACACAAAAAGAAGCTTAACAAGAAAAAAGATAAGAAAAGAGAAATTTTGAGTTGAAATTCAGATAAGCAATACCTAAGGTTGATGGATCTTGTATCCATTAATATGCACGTTGGGGATGTGAGCAATCTTGAGCCAATCTACCCCTATTCCCTGTTGACATCTTTGATCCAGCAAAGGACACCGCCAGATTTCAAGAGAAGAAAGGGAGGAGGGGAGGCCTTCTCCTGGCATGGACTGTAGATTAGGGCAGTCTGTGATGGTCAATTGTCCAAGAGAAGTGAGGTGTTGAAGCCCCGAGTAGTTCAGGGATTTCAGAGTTTTAAGACTCCATATTTCAAGAGAGGCAAGAGTTGAGGGCAGCAGCATCTCCTCTGGGAAGGATTCCACACTTTCGTCAACACCAACAGTGAATTTTGAAAGAGAAGGGAGCGATTGCAAACTCCATTGCATTCTGGCTGCAATGAGTTTGCTGCAATTTTCAATATAAAGTGATTTTAATTTAGAGGGCAGACCCCCTTCTGGAAAGAACTCAAGTTTTGGAAGGAGGAATAATCTCAAATCTTCAAGGGATGGGAGGAGGGAATTCATATGCTCAGGCAAGGACTTCAAATTTGCGCAATCAAACAACTGAAGCTCTGTCAAACATGAGGCAGGTAATCCTCCTTTCGGAAAAGATACTAATTTAGGGCATTCCCATATTTTCAAGGAATGAAGAGAGGTGAGATCCTCTAGAGGTCCTTCATGTTCACAATGAGATTCCAAATTTGAACATGTAGAGATCCTGAGAGTCTTCAACCTAGGGAACAAATCCAGCTGGAAGCACTTGAGTGAATCACAATTTTCCATTTCAATTTCTTCTAAAGTGGTGAGAAAGGAACCCATTTGCTCCATTTCTTTTGGTATGGAATCTATGGAATAGAATCGATAAACTTTCAGGCTGTGCATCCCAGAAGGCAATCTGCCTAGCAGCAGATGACGAGAATCATCATCTAATTTTAGTTCATCAATGATTGGACATCTTGGAATTGAAGTTACAAGCTGCTTGCATCCCTCAATCTCAAGTGTTGTTAAAGATGGAAGGAGGTGATTGGGCAGCACCCTTCTTAGGTTGGGGCAGCCGCTTATGCAAAGCTTTTGAAGACAAGGGAAAGCTTGCATGCCTTGATCTGAAATCCATTCACGCCATTCAGGCATCATTGAAAGAGTTAAACTTTCAAGGGATCCAAATGGCTTCCTCACGGACATGCAACTTCCGTAGAACTCACGACCCACAACCGCAAGTCCCTCGAACCCTCTTACCAGGAGTTCTTTCAAAGACCCTAACTGCCCAAGTGGTGGTAAGGACGTGCAATATTTACATCGGCTGAGCTCCATGGATACTATTCTTGAGAAAGAAGAGTCTCCTACCCAATCTGAAAACCTTGTACCCCCATAACCATAGATATAAAGATACTCCATATTTACATCAGGCTCTAACTTGTCAAGTACATGCCTTACATGTCCAGAGTCATTAGGATCACCATCCCACATCAAATTCAAAGTCTTGAGATGCTTCATACCCTTCACATTGTCATGTAGAGCATCTGGAGCACTCCCAACATTTTGCAGGTTCCAAATATTTAGTCCTCCCTGTAAATGTTGAAGCTTCCCCAACTCTTGAATGCTAGAACCAGTATCTTTTCCTAGAAAGAAATCACTTAGCTTTTGAAGCTTTGTTAGTTTACCCATATGCGGCGGCATCTTCGACAATTTTGTTCCTTCGATATCAAGATGACTCAAGTTGATTAGCCTTCCCATATCATCTGGTAGCTCAATCAGATCTTTGCATGACCGCAAGATTAAAGTCTGCAAATTGCACAAGCCTCCCATGGATGCTGGTAACATTTTGATCGTTGTGCCTTTAAGAGTCACATATCGCAAGTGCTTCAAATTGCCAATTGAATGAGGCAGTCTGACAAGGTTTCTGCAATCTTCCAAGACTAATGTTTGCAGATTATACAATGTACACATGGATTCAGGTAACCTTTTGATTTTTGCACCTTTAAGACTGGCATATAGCAAATGCTTCAAGTGGCCAACTGAATCAGGCAGCTCAACAAGCTCTTTACAATTTTCCAGGATTAATGTCTGCAAATGGTATGCAGTACTCACAGCTTCAGGTAACCTTTTAATTGATGTAGCGGAGAGATTAAGGTATCGTAAATGTTTTAACTTGCCCATTGAATCAGGTAACTCAACCACGTTGGAATAGTTAGCCAAGGATAGCACTCGTAAGCGTGCAAGCCTTGGCAATAAATCATGTGTTACCTTATTATCGATTTGGTTGCGTGGCCACACTCTTGACACCGGTAAGATATTGATTTGGTTGCGTAGCCACGCTTCTGACAATGGTAAGAAAGTGCGCAAAAGCTTGGCATCATAAATACCCTCAAATTTTTGACAAGAATCGTGTCTTGTTACTGCATAAGACAAATGACGAGTCCTTTCTGTGATCTTGTTTGAATCTTCGCCTTCCAACCTGAAGCAAAATTCTCTAGCTACATATCTAGCTAAGTCATTTATGAGGTCATGCATAACAAATAATGGATCCCCGCTTGATCCTTGAAAAACTGACCTTGATTTTCCACTAGATTGCTGGAAAAATGACCTTGAAACAAGATCATGAAAGAACTCATTTCCTACTTCTTCCATCTCCTTATTTCTTTTAGGTGGAACTAGAAAGCCCTCTGCCATCCATAAACGGATTAATTCATCCTTGTTAAATTCATGATTCTCTGGAAATATTGCACAGTAAGCAAAGCATTGCTTCAGCTGTGGTGGAAGATAGTGATAACTCAATCTGAGAACAGGAAGAATATCATCATTCGGCAAATCCCACATGTTGCTCTTCAAGATCTTCTCCCATTCCTTAGCATCTCTTTTAAAGCGTAGGAGACCTCCAAGGGCTTTTGCAGCTAAAGGTAACCCTTTGCACTTTTTTACCACTTCTTTACCTATTTCTTCCAAGTCTGAACGTGCACTGCAACTTCCATCATCAAATGCATGTTTTGCAAACACCAACCAGCAATCATCTGCAGTCAATTCCTGTAGGCGATGGGCTGCAACAGTGGCCTTGACCGATGCTACGCTTTCAATTCGTGTTGTAACAAGGATCTTACTTCCATGTAACAGAGACTTGAAAGGTATCAACAGAAAATCCCATTTTCCCCAATCATTGCTCCAAACATCATCTAAAACAAGCATAATTTTTTTCCCTGTTGATTCCTTCTCTAACTCGCAGTGAAGTTGATCTCCGGTCATTGTATCACAATTCATGGAACCAGCCTTCTTAAGAATATCTTTGATTACCTTGAGAACATCGAATTCTTCCGAAACACAGATCCATACCTTCATATCAAACTGCTCTCCTACTCTGCTATCATTGTAAACAAGCTGAGCAAGAGTGGTCTTACCAACCCCAGCCATACCTACTATGGGAATCACATCTAGCCGTTTGCCATTTTCATTTGCAGATAGTACCAGTTTCATTATGGCTTCCTTATCCCCATCCCTACCATATACCCCGGATTCATCCACAAGAGAAGTTGTTGGTATTCTCTGTGATGATGCTTTCTCAACAGTACCCTCTCTCAGACCAAGGGCAGCCTTTTGTTGTACCAAGTACTCAAGCATGTCAACGATCTCTCCTAACTTTGTCTCCATCTCTTCCTTTACTTTCTGAAATGAAAAACGAGCAGATAAAAAGCCTCTCACCTGATCTGCACTAGATTGAGAGCCAACTTCCACCTCCGATCGCAGAGCTTCATAAGCAATCTCATCCAACAAATCATCAGCTTCATATACAGCATCTTTGAGCTCGTTGACCCACATCTCAACAGCTGGCTTGGCTATTTGCTTCTCCTCCGCATCATCAAGTACCTCGTTAACAGAAATCATAAGTACCTTCAACTTCTTTAACAACCTATCATTGAGTTTTCGCTCTTTGAAGAAGCCTAAAACCTCGCGAGAAGCCATTCTGTCGAACAAAACCTGAAGGAAGGCTGACAGAAATGAACCTCCAATGGCTAATGCAGTTGCAGAAGCCATGGTTTGGTTATTCTACTGTTAGCAAAAGGCTAGTTTGTAAGGGTCAAATGAGAAATCTGGTGAGAAAAAAATAAAGGAAAGATAGCCACAGACAAAGGTTAAGATGACGAACAGTGTTGTGCTTCGTTAACCTTTTTTTTCCTTTCCAATTTTTAAATTGGTCTTCCTTGACAGCTTGACTTGAAACATTATTGTAGGCGGGGCCAGATGCTAAAAACAGCTTAGCTCTCAGAAGTGGACAAAAGCAAAGGCTCTGGCCTCATCCCACCGCAGATCTCACATCCCCTTGTTCTTGAGCCGCTTCAGTGATCTATATATATATATATATATATATATATATGGGTGGATGTGACTCGTGAGTGCTGTTGAGTTTGGGCAGTACCACATATTGGGACTTGAAAGTTGAATGTAGCAAATGCAACAAGGCTGCTCCAACAAAAATGAAAACTCCTCTCAAGTTGCAATGGTGTACTTATCAAATGTGAAATATAACCATTTACAAGCTTGAAGTTAAGAGATTTGATTTTTTTACAGTCTTAGGTTTGAACCTGTGATTACTTATATGATGGTCACTGAAAGTTTATATAATCGTTAATTTCAGGGTCTGTAAGATTAGTCGATGTACGCGCTAACTGGCTGGCTTAGACATCCACATTAATTTAAAAAAATATTAAAAATATAAAATATGATTCATGAAAAACTTGCCTGAGCCTCTTATAACACCGTAAATCATGAAAAGAAAAGGAATACGAGTGTAAGTTTGGTACTGGAGGTTAGACTAGTTTTTAAAAATATTTTTCATTTCAAATGGTTTTTAAAAATATTTTTAATTTTAAAATATATTGAAATATTTTTATATATATTTTTTACATCAACAAATTAAAATTATAAAAATCAAACACTAAAAAAATATTATAAAAATCAACATATTAAAATTTAATATTTTTTTAAGATAAAAGTGTTTTTAAAAAACACCTTAAACTAAATCCTAAACGATGCAATCAATGCCAGTAGCATAATGCAAGATTATCTCTGACTTATTGAAATTAAAAACTGAAGTACACAAGCAGTATATCACGCTGCAGCATGGCTAACTAGTGTACTTGAAATTATGGTATAAAATGTTTTTTTTTTTGAAATATATTAAAATAATTTTTTTATTTTTTAAAATTTAATTTTAAAATTAATGCATTAAAACATTTTAAAAATATAAAATAATTAATTTAAAATCAAAAAATCAAAAAAATTTAAAAACAGCAAGTTAAATTTTTGCTGGAACAACAACAGTAAGAGAGAAAAATCCAACATGACAGATCCTACAAGGCAAAGCAGATGTAGAAACATGAGAAACTTTCAAGAGCCTCACCTTGGGAACGATCAAACATCTATTCTAATATGGATTCTTTTGTCAAAATTCTTTTTCCACATAGAAATAGGACATAGAATTGCTAAACAGACAAGAGGCTTGGAGTTAAACTCACTTACTTTCAGGCATCAAAAACAAAAGAGGAAAGCAACGGTAGAGGTAGTTGCTTTGCTGATATTCTTGGCCTTCAACTTCTGGAAAAGATTTCTCACCTACTTCACCACAACACTACATTGTACAAGTCCGGGCACCACCGATGAAGGTTCGGCAAGCTCTCTCCCTCCCTCTCTTTTTGTTCTTTTCCTTCTCTCTCTTTTCTCTTCTTACTGTTTTTAGGGGAAGACTACATTTATGCCCATATAAAGTTATCAATGTTTTACTACTACACTCATAGTTCAAACCTTTCCAATGTGACCCTTATAATTTTTAAACAGTTTCAAGAAATTTTAAAGAGTAATAAATAATATATATTAAATTAGAAAGATAAAGACACAAGAAAGAGAAGAAAACAAGAGAGATTGAGAATTAAGAAAAATATCATTCAGTCTAAACAAAAATATTCTTATCATTTTTATTAATTATTTTCTCTTTTATTTTTATATCTATCTCTTCTTATGAGTTTATAAAATAAATATTGGTAGTTAATAATCCATAAATAGTTTAATAAGCATAGAATTTACTATTTATATCCTTATCCTTAGTATCTTATCAAAAACATCTAACTATTGAGTTTTTTTCATATCTTTATAAAAAAATCATTTTTTCCTCTAAAATACTTATATATATATATATATATATCAGAAAATCACTCAGAAAATTAATATAAAAATTCAAAAAAAAACTGGTCTATTTAGTCAATTAATATATTTTAATTAACCGGCGAGTTTTGGGTGAATGGATGAGGGTAATGTTGTAACTTTATGAGAAGTAGAAGGGTAACATTGGGAACATTTAAGCTGCAGAGGCTAAAGTGAAATACGGATAAATCTATATGGATTAAAACGAAGTTTACCTTTTTTATGCGCTGAATCTCCCTTTTCAAATGAGATTACTCTCCGTTTTTCTTCTTTCTAATTATATAACCTTAATTAAGCTGTTATATTTTTTTTAATCACACCCCTATCTTTCTGGCTTATTTGAGTTTCGCAATTTGCCTCGACATATCATATCATGTAAAAATGGGAAGGAAAGAAATTAAGAAAATCACGATCAAATTAGCTGGAAACAAGTCAAAAATCGTTTAAATCGTATTTCAAACGGTTAAGATTTGATCAAAACAATTCTGGCCTTATCAACGGCTCAGATTCAATCTCAGATCCGGTTGTACGTAGGATCAGCTACACTGGATCCTATCCCTCGGCTCGCGGCTCGGCTCAACTCAGCTTGGCTCTCGGCTGATGACATGGCTGGTGGGTCCCACTATGCTGACGTGTCAACTGACTGGTCGCTGACATGGCATGCCAATTTTGCATGTTGACGTCATAATTATGTCATGCTGACGTCATCCTTATCCGGGTCAGTTTTGTGGGTCGGGTCTGCCATTCGGGCGAAGAAGACGCGTGGCTCGCATGTGACGCGTTGGTGTGCGTGGGCAGCCTCCTCTCCGGCACGTGTTGGCGCGTGCAGGCATGTCCCACGTCAGAATTTTACGCCGTTTTTACCAGTGGCTTCGTCTCTTCCTCCTCTACACAGTGGTATGGTCAAAACATAATTTTTACAACTTTCATTTTTGAGCAAAAATCAAACACCACTTTGAACCATAAGCTCTGATACCAATTTGTTGGTGGGAGAAACCACTAGTGGTGGCTCTGATACCAATTGTTGGGGATTTCTGCTCCCCCTTGCGGAACGGTGGTGTTCATGATCATTGCTCAAAGGAGGCTAAGCACACTGACACAATTTTAACGTGGTTCGGCAAATCGCCTACATCCACGGGAGAGATCGATATTATTAGAGATAGAGAAAGAATACAACACACGGAGGAGGATCACATCCACTCAACTCTCATCTCTCATTGCTACATAGGGCAGCAGCTGCATAAGGCAGCAGGGCTGCTGGTGGCAGCCCTTCTCTTTCTTTCTCTCTTCTTCTCTCTTTTGTTCTTGCTCTCTCTCTTTGTGCTGCATTCTTGGTGTCTATTTATAGGCTTCAATGACAGCTCCTCTTGCTCCTTTGTCAACAATGGTGACTGCCAAACTTACCAAACTTTGACATTAAACAATGGTTGTTGGCTGTCACCAACAACCCACCATTGTCGCCTTCTTCTTTAACAATGTCAAGGGGCTGCAAATGCTGCACCAGCAACCCTCTTTGACTCTCACATGACAGTCATCTTCTTTGACAATGACAGCCATATAATTGACAATATTCCACATAATTGGCAATATTCCAGCTTGTCTGGTTATCAGTTTGGGAGCATATGTTTGCCAAGACTTCATTGGAGACTCCTCAAGACAAACGAATGTTTAAAGAAGCTACCACCAGAATAGCTGAAAAGAGGGTTAGAGCTGATGAAGTCATTTTGTTCTGTACTAATCTTTGTCAGGTCAGTTAGATGTCAATGATTCTGTTAATACGTTAGAGAAGGTTCATGCTGGCTATTGAAGTGAAAGGTAAGTTTCCTTCCTTGTTACCAAGACCTGCAAGCCATGCTTGAAAAGCTCCATCGACTCTCTCAGCAAACACAGTATGAGCAAATCTCTCCATACCTGTCACAACGTAAATCTTTTCTTAGAGCTTGTGCGAGTCAGATCCCAATAAACTCTGCAGCTTTTAATGGTATTAACAAAGGAATGGTGTTAACCTGTGGAACTACTCTGAGTGTCAACGAATATGTTCTTGAAAGGGTCAATTGAGACATTGTTGGCTACTGCATAGACTAGCTTGAGGCTTTTCTAGACTAGTTTCTACGATATCAAATATTTGGTGAAAAAAACTATCGTGCACGTGGAATTTGATGTATCAGGGCTGATGAATAGGGGATAAAATCTCTTTTCTCTTCTTTAATATTGTTGCTTAATTTTTTCTTTCAAGATTATTGAACGTTATGATGGAGCTAGGGAGTTAAAGAGGGGCTCGAGTGTTGTGAATGGTAATGGAGGTAGAGGAATTGATCTTGTTTGTGGTTTTGAAGAAGAGAGAGAAGAAAAATAACAATCATTTAAAATTTATTTTTAACATTAATATATTAAAACAATTTAAAAATATTAAAATAATTAATTCAAAACAAAAATAATTCAAGTATTTTTAAAATCACGGTATCACTGCAAAACAAACACTGCCTAGTAAAAATCAAGAGCCGATTATTTTCCAATTTTACGTGTACTGATTAATCGACGAGTATTTTTAAAGTATATATATGCCGATTGATTTCTAATTATTTGAAGATTAAATTCTGATTTAATGCCCGAGTTTTTGAGACATACTAATTGGAAACTGATGATAGAGTATTATATCATTGGAAATTAGTTAGATTATTGAAATCCAACTAATTCTGATTTATTTTGAATTAAAAAAAAAATATTATTGAAATCAGTTAGATTTGACTCTATGTGATATGGAATTAAGATGAGGGACTGATTTCCAGTATAGGTTCATTATATTTTAGAAAAAAAAAATCAAATATGGAAATCCATTTTCGGATTCATTTGAATTAGGAAAGCAATATAGCAATCTCTAAATTTTCTCCTCGTTTACTCTTGAGTAATTAGTAGTAATCTAAAATAAATTTTATTTCCTTTACTTATTGTGAGGAATTAAATTTTAACTTCACTCACTTCTTTCTCTTCCATCAATTATCCATCACTAGTTTTTTTTTCTGTTAATATAATTTCCCGAATAAAAAAAAATTATTTACTACATCAAATTAAACATTACATTAGTAATTACAATAAAAATAAAAGAAATAACACGTTGCCTACAGTATCTCCATGACCATATATTAGCTAGGAAATAAATCAACTTCTCTCCTTTTCATACAAAAATCTTTCATCTTTTACAAATATAATTATTTTTAGCGTTTTAAAACTAATTAATGACTAAATATAGGATGATTTCTCCTTCCATAATTCCTTGAACCATAATCTCAAAGTGGCAGGTTAATTTACCGTATAATTTCTTTAGCATATGGGGCTTGATCATGCTTTCAACTCTTTCCTTCTTTTCAACCCTTTGCTTTACTCGCAACATCTTCTGAAACTTGTATTTTCCTCAATAGACTTTCACACATATATATATACACAGGCAAAGGCATTCGCCACAGTACTCTCCTCTGTTGCACATATCACATCACTATATTCTAATTCTAGCAGCAGAAACATATGGCCTTTTCTCACTGTTTCTCCCTATTTTTTCCACTTCTAGTCATCATTCTCTTGACCAACCCTACCTTAAGTGAAGCCCAAGATTCCCAAGTTTTAATCGACGAAGTATGTCGACAAATGGAAGACTATGGTTTCTGCAACAGGGTTTTTCATGAGAACATGAAAAGCCCGTCAATAGACTATGTTGGTCTCACAGCAATAGCAATGGACCAGACAATAACAAACGCAACCAACACTTACGAGTATATTTTGGGTCTTCTAAAGAACACGACTGACCAATCATTGAGGAATGTTCTTGTTGCATGTGAGAATGCTTTTGGTATAGTGAAGTCGTCTTTCGGGGCTGCCTTGCAATCTTTTAACAGGAAAGATTATGATGATATGTTCAAGCTTGAACGGGTTGCACCGAGAGCACAAGCCAGCTGTGAAACGAGTTTCACTGCACCACCAAGTCCTCCAAATCCTTTGGCTGAAAGGAATAGGGAGATGAGGATTCTGATTACCATGGCTATTGCCTCTGGAAAGGAAATACTAAAGCGTTGATGTTTTTTGTTAGGCTTGTTAATCTGCAAGCAACCCTTCTCTAGTTTTAAAGCGTATTCGTTCATTTATATCGGTGGATTTATCCTCCAAGGAATAAAATTTGAACCGTTCGTTTATTTTTATTCTTTCTCTTCCCAACTTTTTTCTTTTTATATATATATATATATTTCGAACTTGAAAATAAGTGCCAAATACTATATAAATCCGTGTCATGTAACTTTTATAAATTAAGGGATTCTAAGTTAAATCCAAAATCCATAATTAAATAACAATAATGACATAAAAGTGAAGGATAAATAGTTTATTACAAGTAAAAAAAAAATTTAAAGATTAAAAATACTATAAATATTAGAATTAATTTAAAAATATTTAATTTTATTCAATTATATTCTCACTTGTCAAAAAGCTATTATAACTATTTATATAGAAAAAAAAACATTAATAATACTGAGTATAAAAATAACAAATAAATAAAGTTAACTATGAAAAATATTTATTTTTCTAAAAAAAATTTACATTAGTTTTTCTTGATTGAAAAGAACTCGTAATTGAGTTCAGTCTTCAGTTAAAAAATGTTTTCCATTAAGAATATTTTTTGTGCGTGAGTCACCCTATCATGAATTCCTAACTTTTTTGTGCGGATCATCTCATTATAAATTCCTAACATAATACATTTGTGTAGATTGTCTTATCACGGGTCTCACCATTAGGATTTCGAATGAAAACAATTGATGTAGAAAAAAACATTATAGTTAGGTCCTAAACATCTTTTTCTCGAGGAAGAACTTTTTCATCCCCTCTTATATATATAATCATGTTCTATTATACAATCTCTTGCAACTATGATTATTTTACAACACATAACAAAGCAAAATAATCGTTAAGGATTATTGGATTTTAATATCAATTAACGCAGGCAATAGCGAAAAATAAAAGATTTATTATAAGTCAAAAACTTTTAAAACTAAAAACACCATAAATATAAAAAGAGTCAAAATACTTAATTTTATTCCTCTATATTTTCACTTGTCAAATGGCTATTAATTCATTACATAGAAAAAACTACAAAACCCTAATAATATTGAATAAAACAAATAAACTAAGAAAAATATATTTTTTTTAAAAAAGCTCACGCGTCAAATAAGTTTAGTTAATTGTAAACCAATTTTTAATTGACCTAAACAAACACAAAAGGATAGTGGGTGTACCAAAAACACATGAAAAAGAAAGAAAAAGGTACAGGAGTTTCTCTTTGCTATGAGTAATTCAATCTAGCCTCTATTCACCATTTAAGGTTTTCATCTCTCTCAACATGTCCCAGGTTTGGCAAGACCAGCTTTGCATGTACCGACCCATTAACCAACATAATTACAATACAAGCTTTGATGCTAACTTTATTACTGGTCCAAGCCTATTAAATGTGTGTTTAATAATAACGTGTTTCAATTAATTTTTCAAATTAAAAAATATTAAATTAATATTTTTTACATGTATTTTTTTTATTCTGCTATGTTAAAAATTTTAAAAAAAATATAAAAACAATTATAATTAAAATATATTTTCAATTAAAAAACACTTTTAAAAATCACTATTTAATTTCATTACAAAACACACAGTAATTGACGTTGACTATGAGGGTGTTTGGGAATGCTTTTCAAAAGCGCTTTCGGAAAAATTTGAAAAATTTTCTCTTTTATTTTTTGTTTTGAATTAATATGTTTTTGACGTTTTCAAATCATTTTGATGTGCTGATCTCAAAAATAATTTTTAAAAAATAAAAAAACATTATTGGCATGCTTTTCTAAGTGAAAAGCACTTTGAAAACCAAGAGCAACCACACTTCCAAACACGCTCATAACCTCTCTCTTGTCAAATACATCAAACTTTGAAGTCATTGCTTTAGCACAATGACAGCTTTTCAAGATTTACAGTTTAGCAATAAAATTTGATACTTCAATTTAGAAGGTTTCGGGTCTAAAATTTAAACTGTTTGGTGTAGATTCATGGGAATACGAGGACTGTTTCATTTATGTGGGATCCAATCCTTGATTGCTAGATGTTTTGATGAAGAAAAAAAATTTAATTACAAAGTTAAGGATTCTGTAATATTAGTTCTTAAATCGAACACGTATATATATATTATTGGAAAACATTGAAACAAACAAAAAAAAAATCATACATACATTTATTAATTAATCTGTAATTTGCATGAGTAAAAACAATGAAAGAAATTAATTATTAATATAAACCATGCATTGCTGGGTGACTGTGTCTACTTCTCCCTCTAAGACATGTTGCATTCTGGAGGAAATCCCTGGGGAAACCAAAAACAATGAAAGAAATTAATAATTAATATAAACCATGCATTGCTGGGTGACTGTGTCTACTTCTCCCTCTAAGACATGTTGCATTCTGGAGGAAATCCCTGGGGAAACCTCTTGGCATCTGCGCAATAATTATATATCATGTTGTTCGTTTGGACCCATTGAAGCTTATCAAGATTTGCTGAATCAAGATCCTCTGAAAGCCAAGAAGGAGGGGAGAAATTATTTGAATCACAAGAAGATGCACCGTTGAACCAAACACAAGCATTATTAGCATTGAAGTTCGTGTAGGAGGCAGTGAAAGGAGCTTGTGACCAATCAGTCTTGACGAGACCACCTCTTGTAGCCCAGTTATCTGCATTCCATAAAGTAGAGTAGAGTCTCATTGGTTGATACTTTGGAAATGGAACACCAATCGATTCCATGTTCTTGAACTCCCTAATAGGGGTGCCATCTACAAAGAAGCTGACACAAATGACAAGGAAAATGTTAGCTAAACAAAGAAAATTTAAGGTAACAAAAGGAATATATATTGTATAATATGATAATGGTTGCTTTTTAAAATGTTTTTTATTTAAAATTACATAAAATAATATAACTTTTTTAAAATGTTACTTGAAACACAATTCCAAGCTACCTCTAAAAACGTATAATCTTGGATTTAGATATGGGAGCAAGTGTTAGCTTACATGATTCTTTGTGGGTTCCAAAGGATGGAATAGGTGTGGAAATCAGCAGTTGGATCAAACCAGAGATAAAATTGTTGCTCCTTGTCGCCTTTGCCTTGGCTATACACATTAGTATGAAGAATGTAAGGATCTCCACTCAAGTTCCCCAAGAACTCAAAGTCTATCTCATCCCAGGCCGACCCTTTTGATTGTAACTGAAAATTAATAAACCAACAGAGATTAATAACACTACGAGCAAATGTTAAATTTCTGTACTCAAAATAGTCATTAATATTAAGAAAACTTACGTAGTAGGCAGTTACAGTGCCAGCAGAGTTGCCAGGGACAAGCTTGAGTTGCATATCAATCTTTCCGAACAAATACTCATTCTTGGATTGGAATCCTGAGCCAGAAGCTTGGTCAAGATTGAGATTGAGAAGCTCACCATCGTTGAGTATCATAGCACGCCAATCTCCCCACATAATATCGAAGTCTTGGTAGAAGTTACCAAGAGATGACCCCATCAAAGAAGCAAGTGTAAACAAGACCAATACCACCGACATTGGAACCCTTGAAGAAGCAAGAAAAGAAGCCATTGAGAGAAATTTAGAGAGTTTTTTTGTTTTTTTGCAAGAAAAATAGTTGTTTTGAAGTGAGGAGATGGCGCATGATTTGGTGGGTATTTATAGGAGAAGTTGTGGCAGTGGATGAGATGTGCCTTGGAAGGAAGGAAGGTGCATTTCAGCTGTGGCCAGTTGGACAGATATTGTAAGGAATTTGGCTGTAATCAATGACATGCACAGAGAAGTCACTGAACGCGGTTTTGCATGGATAATTCTTGATGAAAATGATGGAGATTAATTGGTGGTTTAAGATGGTTTCTTCCAGCAGTCATCAAGCTGTTGATTCGTTGGTCCACTGCTTCCACGCACCGTGTTTTTCTTACCTAGACCACCACCGTCGCCAACGAGTCGATGGTGAGCATGCAGTGGATTTGGTATGTGCATCTAAGCAGTGAAGTTGCTACAATATATATATCAAAAATCAAAATTAAAATACTAATATAAATTATATTTTAAAAATTTGTCATTTTTAGATGAAGATGTTTTTAATGTGATACCATAATCTAAATTATTAAATAATACGAATTCTACTTTCACAATGCCGGCCCATTTCCTCCTCTAATTAAAGTTTTATCCAAAGTTTTTAAATCCGGCTCGGTGGTCGACCCGGCCCAAGCTTCTGGTCATGGTTTTTTCCCGAGTCAACGGATTTTGATCGAGTCACCCGGATCAACCCTAAATTTAATTTTTTTTATAAATCAAAACGACATCATTTTGGTTAAAAAAAAAATCAATAGGTTGCAACAGGATTTTTGACCGGATCTTACCGCTGGTCACCCGGCTTTTTGACTTCCCTTATTTTTCTTAAACATAATCCAATTCCAACCCTAGGATCAGTCGGGTCCCGGATCGACCTATCAGTCGAGGTTTTAATTAAAACTATGATTTTATTTGTTTGCTTGAAAGCAATTTAATTTTAAAAAGTGGTTTTTATAGAAAGTAAATTCTTGAAAAATTAATTATTTTTTGATGTTTGATAGATAATTAACAGTTTTATGAAAGATAAATTGAAAAATATTTTCTGGTTTCTAGCTATACCATGAAAAATAAACTTGAAAATTATTGATTTTTTTTTCAAGTTTATCTAACATATATAAAACATTAAATTTAATTATTTGATCATTTACAATAAAAAAAAAAGAGAGATATAATAAAGTGTTAATGATGGGGGAAATGAATTTATTATATCATATATTTATATAAAGCTTCATTATTTTACTATATAAATAATATAAGTATTTTAAATATAATATTATAGATATATAACCTTATTAAATAATTTTAAAGTAAAATCTATTGATATTTTTTCATTTTTAAAACCTTAAAATAATTTTTTTTTCATATTGAAAAGGAAAAATTAATTAATGGTAATGGTAAGTTAAGAGTTAGATATTTGGGTTTTTTTTAGTGTGAAGATTTTATATTGAGTATAAATAGATACAAAAATTCGAGAGGGAGAGAAAGGAAGGTGTTTTGATGAGGCTAGCAATCGGAGGAGAGAAGTGTTTTTTTTTGGAGATTAGAAAAGGAAAACACTTTCCTTCTGGAAGGACTAGTTTTTTTTTATTTTATGAGATGATTTGTCAAATTATTGTGATACTAATAAGAGAAAAAAAATAAAAGAGAGCATATAACAAAATACTATTTATTTAAGAAATTAATTATGAATGATTATTTCTAAAAAAAATGGTTGATTATTTTTTCAAGAGTGTATATTTTTTATTTCTTGATGAATAATTGAAAAGATAAGAAATACAAATTGTTATTATATGTATTTGATATTTTAATGCATTCTTTTTATTTTAAAATATATCAAAATAATTTTTTTATATTGTATACATTGAAAAAACTAAAAATAACATTAATTATGTTTTTCTAAAGTAAAACGCTTTTGAAATATACTTATAAACAAACACAGCTACATTTCCGATCAATACCTTAAGAGGGGAGGATACAATGCTAGCAAGCTTAGAAGGAAAAAACCAGAACCAAAGCATTATAAATTTATGATGTCTGCAGAAAAGTCTGATCAGGACTGTTCATCGTTCGTGCAAACTGATAATAGAAATCAAATGTACAACATTCGCCGAAATATAGCGTACATTCACAGAAAAATAGCGAATGTCCTGCATTGCAATATATTAACTACAAAAACAATTGCCATCAAGCAATGGCCGGTCAATGAAAGAAACATTAATCTCGCAGAGCTCCACTAGCAATAAACTTGTATCAAGATACATCATGTTAAAGCTGTGAATCATGAATTATTTCAAAACTATAGGGATAATTAGTCAATTTCTATTACAGTAATAATATCTTACACAACCAAAGATACATTCTCTTGCCGATTACAGGATATGAAACCCGCAAACACCAAACCTAGCAAGATTCCCAAAGTAGGTGCAAACACCGAACCTAGCAAGATTCCCAAAGTAAGTGCGATCCAAAAAGTTGCATGATCAACCCATTTCTTAAGCCTGCCACAATTCATTAGCCAAGGTTACAACCAACAAAACACGGATTTTTACCATTGTTTCCTACAAAACACTGTGACCCTACCTTGCTAGCAATGTTGTTGGAAAGCCAGTCTAGTCCTTCGTAAAGACCTTCACCAGAAGTGGCACAAGTGCTCTGGATATACCTGCAACAGACATAAAGATCAGATGACATCAATGAATATTAAATAGAAGCAAACTATCCAGAATTTTGCAATGGAGATATTAACAATTACCAGTGGCGTTGACGAAGAGAATGAAGACCAAGCTTATCTGTGATTTCAGCAGCATTCATAGCATTTGGAAGATCTTGCTTGTTTGCAAAAACAAGTAGCACAGCATCCCTCAATTCATCCTACTCAGAATAAAATTTCATTATTAAGATGCGCAAAACCACGAGAAAACATTAAGAACTAAGGCTGGCTTATGGCTACCTCGTTCAACATCCTGTGCAGCTCATCCCTAGCTTCAACAACACGGTCACGATCATTGCTATCAACCACAAAGATGAGCCCTTGAGTGTTTTGGAAATAATGTCTCCACAAAGGTCGAATCTGTGCAAATTAGAAAAACAATTCTTTTTATCAACATAAGAAAATAAGATCCAAGATGTCGTTGAATGCAAGACACAAGGTGTTGACTTGAGTGACAGATTGTACAAAAGCAGTAATTTTTTAGTACATAATTTCAATAATTAAAGCTAAAATTACATCCTTATTTGATCAACATAAGAGATAAGAGTATACGACAACGAACAGGGAAATAGCCAAGGAAACGTTGATAGAGAGACTGGCAATTCAACTATTCATTTCTTAGACAATTCATTAAATGCATAGAAAAACATGTAAGCAATCCCATTTATGATTCCGGAAATGTAATTACACCCCAGCTTGGATACCATTACCTCACAAAGACAAAGGAAAAAACTGAAACACAAGGTGTCTTCAGTAATGTAGCTTCTGAATATGTTATGAGCTGGAAGAGGCCAAATAGCCAGCACAAGACGGTCCATAATCACAGGCATCAGAAAAAAAAAACTTCAACCACTGAACATTCACAAACACATACAATGAAATGCCTGTCATATCATGGATAGACATTCCTCACTCCGAAAAGAGCAGAATCATGAAAGACAAGATTGCTCCGGTCAATATAGCTTATGTTTTTGTTGTTTGCTAATGACAAGCATCTAATCAGCACAAGACTGCCATGAGAACATATGCATAACCAAAGAATAGAAACTTAGACAACAAAGGTATGTAAATGTGTAAAATTAAGAAGACAGAAAGTCTATACTCCTAGAATTTCAGCCATGCAATGGATAGTTCTCCTTGTAGGAAAAAGGTAAGGTTGTACACTAAAGTGGCTAGATCCACATAGTTTATGTTTTTTGTTTTGATATGATGGAGAGATATCTAATCTGTAAAAGACCATTCATGAGCACATTTACATCAAAAGACAAGCAAGTACAAGCATAAATGCACATCATATCAGGTTTAGTCAATGATAGAGCTGAAAAACTTATGAAGCAGCAACTCGAAAGGATAAAAATTTAACTCATTTCCCTAATGTCACCATTATACTCAGAGCTGACATCACAAGATAACAGATTTTTTCATACCTTGTCCTGGCCACCAACATCCCAGACAGTGAAGCTTATGTTCTTGTATTCCACGGTCTCCACATTAAACCCTGAAAGGAGGCTACATATAAGCATCCTTTACAAGAAAACACAATAAATTCAGTACTAAACAGCTCTATAGTACCAATAATATTTTGATAACATACCAATTGTTGGAATAGTGGTGACAATCTCTCCGAGCTTGAGCTTGTACAAGATGGTGGTCTTACCAGCAGCATCAAGACCCACCATGAGAATTCTCATTTCTTTCTTGGCAAACAGACGGCTAAAAAGCTT
>Ga0307515_10008484_pt1 | contig 20019 bp, 3 predicted proteins | sample 17_EM_MG_FD_194513 | JGI IMG/M metagenome (GOLD analysis project Ga0307515, IMG submission 194513) | Populus trichocarpa ectomycorrhiza microbial communities from riparian zone in the Pacific Northwest, United States - 17_EM | ecosystem: Host-associated > Plants > Roots > Unclassified | place... | reverse complement strand
TTCTTTAACCGCTGGGGTAAAGACGGCGCTAAGAGCTTCCCATCCTTTCGGTAGTTGGAGGACTACTATAACCTATACGTTTTCCCTAGCAGTATTAAAGTACTATAACGGCCGCTAAGCTATTATACGCAGTTTAAATAGAATAAAAAGATATTCTAGGGGGTAGGAATTTACTTAAAGGAGAAGACCTATAGCGCCTATAAGTAGAGCGTCCGGTATACTAAGCTTAGCGGCGTTAAGGAGACCTAAATTAGATGGGCCGGATGCTGGAATACGGACGCGATAACAGGAGCCTACCTTAGCTACCTACTCCGTGCGTTTATATGGTCAATTACTAGCTTCCTAAAGGAAGAAAAGGGCTACTTTTTTTTTGCGCATGGGAGGTGCCGGAGGAGGCTCTTTATTTAAAGATATAGCCTAAGACTAACGTCTGGCTAAAACGCATAGAGGCCTACTACCTAGGTAGGGCCAATAATAAGGTTATACGGCTTAACCTTATAGGCTTAGGATTTCTACGCCTCCTCTACGCGTTTAGGGTAATCCTATTATAGGACTTAGTAATCCTATATAAGTAGTTCCCGCTCTACCCCCTATAGAAGGACCCCCTCTTTAGCTGTAAGAAGTACCGGAGGTTTATTACGTAGGTAGAAAGCTTGCTGGCTAATATAGTTACGCTAGATAAGCTAATAATGTGGAAATACTAGCCCGCCTATAAGGCCGTAGCTAAGCTAAAATATAAGGCCGCTGTGAGGGGATCTTATAGATAGGGGGCTATAAGGACATAATTGGAATAGGATAGATTGGTAAAAGAGATGAATTCTTAAAGAGGTAAGGCCTCTAGTATCGTGGAGACTATATACTACGGGCACGTGCCTCTGGCACGTGACCGGCGACTATTTAAGGGGCGTCCGGGGGTTGTCCTAAGGGCAACCTAAGGTGTCCGCAATAATATCCCTTATATTGCCCCCCCCCTTCTTACGGTCGGCCCCCGATCGCCATTACCTTATAGTAGGGAGATTATAAGGGCTCGTCCCAAAAGAGGTTCGGAAAGATATTAGAGAGGTATTAGTATGCCGCTGTATATTATCTATCTATCTAACCCCTACTTTAAACTCCTGAAAAACCTTAATAAGGAAAAAATATAACTAGAGAAAAGACGTGAGGATTGCTAGGAGACCTATTAAAAGCCTATTGGAAGTATGCCGGTAACTACTTAGGCTAATATAGGGATTTTTATGTAACTCTACTTCCAAGCCTTTATGCCGGTCTGCAATTAATTATAAGTATTATAGGCAATTTGGTGTTCTAGTATAGTTCCGTAAAACCTTTATTATAGGATTTAACGTATAGAGCTTTAGCTTGCTATTATCTTTAACTGCTAAGATATAGTCTATAATCTTTTCTTATAATCCTTTTCTTATAATTCCCTATGTTACTAACGTATTGCTCCCGTATTTGCCCTTAGGCTTATTAAATGCGGTTAAGGTATTAATTAGTTAGTTAAAGAGACTTATCTCTTAAGATTTAGTATATATGGTTTTAAATCTAGTAGTTCTATACCGTATATTTGGCGTAGCTCTACTACCTAGCAAATAGGGACATTTCGCGATAGCAATTGTAGCTATTGTGCGATTGTTAAGAACGTCTATAACGTTGTTCTTTAATACTATAGTATCGTTTTAGGTCTAATTTAACCTATATGCGTCTTTAATTTAACGTTTTAATTACCTTCCCCTGGCCGCGTAGTTAGTTTTTATAAGGAAGTGATAGTTAAATAACTTATATGCGTGTTTCCTTTCTTCTAAATAGCGCTATTGTAACGGAGTTATATTAGTAAGGTTGCGGCTATTTACTAAAAGGGTATTGGATGGTAAAGTATAAAGACACTTTGCTTATTGAGCTTGATCCTTTTCCTTAATACCTTACTTCCTATTATTAACCTTTATCTAATTTAGACGTATCTTTAATATATTATTAAGATTTTCTTCTTTTTCATTATTAATTTAATATGCCTCTTTATTCTTCTGCTAACTACTCTTTTAAGTAAATTCCACAGCGTATTCTGGCCTTGCCTTTATATATAGAACCTTAACCCCCGCTGACCTATAACTGGTGCTGGTCCTACCTAAATGATTTTGCCTGTACGTCTTTAAAAGACCAGAAATCTGATAATAGGATTCTGGAGGCTTGTAATAAGATGCACTGTGTTAAATTTAATACCTTTAGTTCTTGTAATCGATGTATATATACTAAGAGCGGCAGTTATATTAAGGTGAGCTTTTCTATCCTTAATAGATTTCCATTGCTAACTTTAATAGCCTAAACCTAAGTGGCGACGTTCCTTTAATGTCCTTGACTACTATATTGCCCAGGCTCTCTTCTATTTAAGCGCTAATACTAAACATCTGGGTTAAATTTGAGACTATACCACAGCTATTTACACCGCCTATAATTCCTAGCAAGCTAGCTAGTAACGCCTAATATAAGAGTAAGGTTGGTATACTAAGGATAGGGTAAAAAATAGGGGTGATAAGAAGAAGGTCGCTGTCTACTATAGAAAGGAGTTTGCGTATACGCGTTAAGTTTTAAAAGAGTATAATATAATACGGTATTAGGTAGGTTACCCTTTAGGTACCTAGCGGATAGGTAACTAATAGTTGCTATAGCAAGGTCTTGGTAGTTCTGGACTATACCAGCTAACTAACGTCTCTATTTATTCTAGGCTTAAGCGTGTCTTTATTAACTATAAGCTTACGCCGCAAGAGCTTTATTGGTATTAGTTTGGACCTAATATTAGTGTTAAGTATTTAAGAGTCTCTACTCTAGCTACACCTCATTGTTCTACCCCTGTTTTTATGCCTACTTATATACCTACTAAGGCATCTGGATCCTATTCTCATTAGCCATTACTTAGTAGCCCAATAGATACTAATCCTGCTCCTAATAATAATGAGGTGTAGTAGCTTTTTAGATTAGGCATTTGTGGTTTAGACTTTTAGGATTCGTTCTTATATATAGTAGCAATTAAGGACCTTAATTAGGTGCTTAGAAAGGCCTTATAAGGCTTTTAGAAAGGGCTTGGAAGCCCTAAAAAAAATATTTTTAGTATAGATTAATAAATAGGAATACAATTCTAGCAAAATGCCCTATTAACTCTATGCTATATACGTAAAAAGGCTAAGGACTTATCCTGCCTTAGGCCGTAGCCCTATCCCTATAGTTTCTAGAGCCTGTCCGTTCCATATCCGATTTAACCTATTTACTCTTTTCGCGAGCTTTCTTCATAGGTCGCGATGACACTGTAGTATTAGAGCGCTTTCTATAACTTGTAGATTATAGACCTTGGTCCTAATATTCTTTTAGAATATCTTTATAATAATTAAGGTAATCCTCTGGTTCCTATATAGAGTCCTTAGTAGGCTAGCCTAGCTATTTAACTTTAAATTAAAGCTTGTTCTTAATAGACTTATGGCGTAGTATAGCTTTAACCTTATACCGCTCGCCCACTACCTTAGGGTGTTTAATTAGGCCTAGACGGAAGTTCTTTTCCAGTGGTGGTCTATGCTATAGCTTTAGTAGGTTTATGTAAAACACTAGATATATATAGGCTATAGATAGGGGTAGCTAGAGATAATAGGCTAGCTTACTAATTCGTTCCTTAACTTGGAAGGGACCTAGGTATCTTGTATTAAGCTTCTTTAATAGTTAACGGGTTTTGATATTTGTTAAATGTAATAGAACCTTATTACCTACTCCGAAATGCTTATCCTAGTACTTAAGGTTATACTAAAGTCTCTACTACTCTTGGGCATCTTATAGGCTCTGCTTTGTATGCTTTTATTGCTCCTCCTATTCCTAGAGGTATCCTTATACTCTCTAATAGGTGTCCTTAGACTTTCTGGTAGGATCCTATAACTAATTATACGGCCTTAGCTAGTAATTATCAGGTATACTATTAAACCTAAATAGTTAGACGCTATAGGCAATCTGGATTAGTATATACTTATATAATATATATTGCTTTAAATTGTAAGCGTACTTTATATATGGAAGTAGCTCGCACTAGTTATCTTGCTAGTAGTTTAAATATATCTACAGGTAAGACTCCAGTTCCTAGTTCTGGCATTCCGTTTACCTATTTGTCTATAGGTAGAAAGCCGTATTATAATAGTGGTCTATCTTTAAATAGAAGTATAGATTTGACCAGTACTAACTTATAAAAACGCTGCCCCTATTAGTAATAATAGAGTGCGGCTAATCTACTTTAAGAAAGCATTTCTCCTTAATTAGGTTGGCGAGCTCTTATATATTAATCGTCTTATTAACAGAAAGGTATTGGACGTACTTTAAAAACCTATTAATAAGTACGAGGACCGAATTGTATGTTCGTCCTTGGCCATTTTTAGATGGCGGGAGATCCGTAATAAAGTCTATAGCGTAATATTGCTATAGCTTACTGGTAGGGGGAACTGATTTAAGTAGACCCTATAGCTTATGCCTGCGGATCTTATATACTTAACACTTTTTGTAATAGCTAATATACTCCTTTGCTTCCTAATTAAGCCTTAGCTAATAGTATTTACGTTAAAGTAATTCTACTGTCTTTGCTTAACTATAGTGGCCGCCTAAAGGATTATTGTAATTTTTTATAAGAATCTTCTGTTATAGATTTGCTTCTTATAGTACTTAAACCTTACTACCTCTATATAGTAGGCCCATCGGGTCTAGTTCCTAATAGTGGCGCCTAGCAGCTTCCTTTCCGTCATATTTCCGGTCTACTTTTATATTAAGGATGGCATAGGAAGCGTCCCTCTATTGCACCTTATAGATGAGGTCCGTTAACCTTTTAGATGGTTCCCGGGTAAAAGCTATTTTATCCTATACTGCTCTAAGTATAAGACTAAATAGTACTATAGATCTTGTAACTCTTTAATGCGCGTATATTAAGAAGGCCGCTATAAGGTTAAAGTCCTTTAGTTATTATAGGGCTCCGAGTTCCGATTGCTCTATAGCTTCGCTATTAGTTTAAGGGGATAGCTTAGTAATTAAGGATGGTATATTACTAGGTTCTAAGAATGTATTAGGGACGTCCTATCTAGGTATATTTGGACCCTTATTAGTAACGGACTGGGTACTAGCTAGAACGTTAGTGGAAACTAATGGGGCTTATACTGCCTAAGACTCGGTATATAGAGCTATAGGTGCTTAAGCATCCTATACTTAGAGCTTATTCTGTAATATAGGGAGTAAGATATCTATTATCTGTTTTCCTTCTCCCGTTTTAAAGCCTTTGGTATAGTCTAGCCGTCGTGACAGTCTATTGGCAGGGTTGTTTTCCCCTAGCTTATATTCAATCTTAAAATTAAATTATATAAGCTCCTCTGCCTATCTAGCTTATTAAGGTATAAGCTCCTTTATAGTTATAAAGTAGCGTAGATTATGGTGATCTAAGAGTATATAAGTGGTATAGCTCGCGTACTTAAGGTAGTATCGCCACTATTTAAAGCAGTTAACTATAGCTAGCAGTTTCTTATCGTGGGTATAATACCTAATTTTAGGTCCCTAGAATTTTCTGTTATAAAATGCTACTGGTCTCTAATAGAGCTGGGTAGCGTCCAGATACCTATTAGGTTGCAGTAGGATACTAGTAAGGGCAAAATTTAATATATTAGTAATTATTATTAATAGCTGATTTAGGTTAAAATGCCGCAGTAATAGAGCTTCCGTAAACTTTACGCAAAGTTTTTAGAAGGCCTTTTAAACCTTTCCGGGCCATAACTATAGCTTATACTATTTAGTTGGTCCCTTTTTAGTTTTCTTCCTTACCGCCTTTAAGCTTTTTGCTCCTTAGGTTAGGTCTTAGGAAGCTTCCGTAATATAGTTAAATAGATATTAGGCGATATTTGAGTAGTTATAGATAAAGCGCCTATAAAAATTGGTAAAGCTTAGGAACACTTAAATATCCTAGTAGCTCTCTGGCTCCGGCTATTCCTAAATTATCTATACCTGTACTAGGTCTATAACTACACCTATAGGCGTTATAATATAACCTAGGAACTTAACCTACTTGGTGTTAAAGATATACTTTAACGCCTTAGTGTAGAGGCCCTAATTATCTAAACGTTCCAGCACTTCGCGGACATATTACTTATATTAATCCTCGTCTTCTAAGTAGATTAAGATATTATCTAAATAGACGACGTATATACGGTTAACTAGTCCCCCTAAGGCTCTATAAATATATAATTGGAATGTCGCAGGCGCATTAGTTAGCCTAAAAGGCATCACTAGATACTCGAAGTGGTCGTATTAGGTCTTAAAAGCGGTCTTCTATTTATCCCCTTCTTTGATATGGAGCCTATAATAGGCGTCTTATAAATCCAGCTTCGTGAAGATCTTCGCCCTAGATAGTTGATCTAGCATTTCACTAACTAGTAGTAGCGGGTAACGGTTCTTAATTATAATCTTATTAAGGCCGCGATAGTCTACGTATAGCCTTATAGTTTTATCTAGTTTTAGGACAAAGAGGATCGGTGCGCCTAATAGCGACTTATTAGGCCGGATCTACTCCTTTTCTAGTGACCTATTAAGGTACTCCTATAGGATCTTAAGCTCTTTGTGCAAGAGGTTATAAATAGGAAGGTTTAGTAGTTATTTACCTTCTTCCAGATTAATTATATAATTGTACTCCAAGTTTTATAGTAGGACTTTAGCTCTCCTACCCGAAAATACCCTTAGTAAGTCCCTTAGGCCTGCTAGAATATTTAATAAATTAGGGTTATATTTATCCTCCGCGTTATTATTGGGTAGGTCCCGGAGCTCCCTTAGGATACTCGCGGGCAGCGTTATACGCTGTGGTGGTTGCTTATATATGGTTACCACCGTACGTTAAACCGTTGCATGCGGTAGCTAGTAAAGGGTAGGGAATTCTTTAATACAACGTTTGAGGTATTAAAGTATACTCTTTACATATTGCTTGAGCCAGAGTAACCTATAGCGGTTAAAGTATCTCGTAAGATTTTTAAGATCGCCGCCTCCCTGCAATATCTCCGCAACCTATCCGGTAGTTCCCTATAAGGTCTCTATTATAGAGGGGTTATTACCTATACTAGGCTCTATACCTATCTTGCTATTAAATAGGGGTTGAATCTAATACTTCTTTGGGTGTAGAGCGTATACTATTTTACCTAGGGCTATATTCTCTAGGATGTCCTTTAGGCTTATTAGTAATATACACCCTTCCAAATCTTTATCATTCTACTATTTAAAGGCTTTAGTTTTAAAGCGTATCTTAGGATCTACTTCCGCTAGCTAAGGGTATCTAAGGATAAGGTTATAACCTATAAAGTTAGCCGCCTAGAAGGGTTGCGGGCTAACTACCTTAGTGCGGTTGTGTATATTGGCTACTAACACTGTAAGCTTATAGGCACTATATAGCTTAATCTAATACTTATCTAAAAAGCCTACGGTAGGTTTCCGCCACCTTTATAATAGGATAAGTTTATGCTCTTTTACTAAATTATATTATATAAGATTGATTTTGGCGCCGCTATTATATAGTGCTTAGAACTATTATACCTTACCCATAGGGAGTGTTATTTCTAGCTTAATAGTAATATAGAGAGTCTTTCCTTTTATATCTTGCCCTAGTTATAGCTAGGAAAGGTCTATAACTAGGGCTTTTCTTTTTTTAGATCGTTAGTGCGGTTATTACCCTGTTTATTTTTCTAATAGGATCTACCTTTAGAGTTTTCTCTTAACTTCTTAGAGTGTTCCTATAAAGGTACTAGACGGGTATTAGGTTGACCCTAGGAGTCTTTTCTATTGCTTAAAGTTTCTAACTTTAACCCTTTTAAAGTTCTTTTTAAGAACGGCTTTTTTAAAGGTTGGGTCTGCCCTATATTACTACTAAAGTGCCTATGCTTTTAGTAACCCCCCGGCTTTTTACCGGAAGAGGTCTGGTTTCTTACCACATCTTTAGCGTTTAGAACTGCTTGTTTAAAATCCGTATATATAGTAATTCGCGATAGGGCCTTTACGCGCTTTATTTTGTTACAAATTGCTAATTTAATTCTAGCCTAGATAAACCTAATCTTCTCCTTTTTATAAATGCTACCGTCCTTATTTTTAAAGGGCTCTAAATCTATCTGCTAAGCATGAGTTTCTATAAAGTTTATAAACTAGCGGAAGTTATAGCGGTCCAGCTATGTCCTATTTTAGAATAGCTTTATATTATTGTATTATATAATATACGGATCTTAAGTCCATTTCTTTAGGAAGGTTTGCAGCTGTAGCTATATAGTAATTTACTCTTTATTAAGCTGATTAAGTATAATTTAGTTTAGCAATTAGTCTTTAATCTTACTAATAATCTAGTATATACGCTCTTTAGTATTATCTTATATTATTAGCATTTTAAAGAAGTTGTCTACCTTATAAACCCAATTGTCTAGCTACTAGGTATTGGGTTTATAGCGGAGTTTTAGACTACCGGAGGCCTTGGCTAGTTAGTCTATATCCTTTTTCTATTTATAGCGTAAATAACTCTTTAAGTCTTCTATACCTCCTTAAGTAGGTACTAGGTAGCTCCTAAAAAACCCTTAGCCTTAACTAAGTTATAAAAGAATTTGCCTAGCTTAGATTAGACCCTACTAGATTTAGATTTGCCCTTAAAGGGTTCTAATATATTTATTAGTGGCTTCCTCCCGTATGGCTTTTAAGAGCCTTATAATAGCTTCCTAATATCTATCTTAAAGGAGATTAGTATAGGGCTCTTAACCTTCCAAACTCGGGCCTGGGGAGGCTCCTGCTATAGAGGTAGTGTTAGTACTAGTAGCTAGTATAGGCTTCCTAACGAGGCTTAGGTCTTAAGTTAGTAATTAGCTTAAATTACCTAAAGGGGTAGGCCCGCTTAGCTTGTAAGCAGTCTATGCACCGCCACTATACTAATTATAGGCCGGTGGTCTTCCGGGAGGGTTCTAGTTAGTTCCCTAGTTAAACGCGTTAGTATATTCCTCTGGCATTTCTGGCTTAGGGGAAGATCTTAAAGTTGCCTCTGGCGCTTAATCTTCTAATTGGCTTAGGTGGGGCTAGAGGGGTTCTAGTTACTTTCTGGCAGTATTGCGACCGTTATAAAGGGTATCTGCGTTTTCCTTAGCGGTAACTGTAGGTGTGTAAGAGTCTTTGAGCTCCTAGAGCATCTGGGTATTAGGGCTCGTTCGGCCGTCTTACCTAGAGGGTTATATTGTCGCAATCTCTCGCTATTAGAGGGACCTTCCTACCTTTATACGATGGCTTTCCATAAGGTATCCGTAGAGTTTCTATTTAGGTTATTGCGAGATTTTAAGGGAGAATAGTAGTTGTAAATAAAAGATATAAATAAACAATCTGGTCCTTAAAGCCGACTACCCTTCTAAAAAAGAGTAGGAAGGATTTAAATGTGAGGGGATTTTGTAGACAGGGGGCTATAAGGACACGATTGGAATAGGATAGATTGGTAAGAGAGATGAATCCTTAAGGAGGTAAGGCCTCTGGGATTGTGGAGACTATATACTACGGGCACGTGCCTCCAGCACGTGACCGGCGACTATCTAAGGGGCGTCTGGGGGTTGTCCTGAGGGCAACCTAAGGTGTCCGCAATAATATCCCTTATAGCCGCGATCTCTGAGATAAAGGGGGTTTAATTACGCGTGTAGACGATTTTAGAGCGCCTTAGCGAAATAAAAAGGTTATTAGTATTATTCGCACCTATATAGATCTAGTAAGGGAAGATAGGTATCTAAATAGGGCCTATAAAGTCTATATGTCTACCTTTAGGCGAGCCCACGCCATCTATTATAACGTCTACTATATCCGCGCCGCCTATTTAGCCGTCTATAATATCCGTACTGCCCGCTTAGCTGCCGTCTATAATATCCGCACTATCTGCTTAACCGTCTATAATATCCGCACCGTCTACTTAGCTGTTTATAATATCCGCACCACCTACTTAGCCGTTTACTATATCCGCATTGCCCCTACTAGCGTAGGCATAAGCTAATACTTAACTATCTCTCCTATTTATCCTTAACCTATAAGCGCTGTTAAGGAAATATAAAATGCTTTAAGGCGGTAATTCAGTCTTTTAGCTCTAGACTAAGTGGACTTTAGGGCTAGCGGGTAGGCCGTTAATTGAAGCTTTTAATTACTACTAGGGGGCACGCTAGCGGGTTAACGGCGAGGCTATATTCTATAGCCGTCGCCGTAGAATAATTAAGGATGTAAGACGGCGCGTAGAAGACGGTACGGTAAGAGATAAGAGATAGGCTATTAACTAGCTAGAATAGCTACAAGGTCGGCGTTCTTTAGATTGGCTTTATAAGAATATCTAAATAGTTATTTTACTGTAGTAACTAAGACGCCTTAATATATAACTGCACTATGGTGACTAAGACGCCTCTATATACGATTGCACTGCAGTAACTAAGACGCCTTAATATATAACTATACTATAGTAACTAAGACGTCTTAATATAGGACTATACTAGTAACCGAGACGTCTTAATATAGGACTGTATTGCAGTAACCGAGACGCCTTAATATATAACTACACTATAGTGACCGAAATGTCTTAATATAGGACTGTACTGCATTGACCGAGACGCCTTAATGTAGGACTATACTATAGTAACTAAGACGTCTTAATATAGGACTATACTACAGTAACTAAGACGCCTTAATGTAGGAATAGAGCCCGTTTAGGTGTTGTAAATTTAGAGTAACATTACGCGACCGTCTAGAAGTACCGATCTAACATAAATTATGTACCTTTTCGCCCAAAATCGCGTGCGAAAGTACTTGGGGCCAATTGCTGCGCGACCTTATGCGGGGTTCGGGCGTATTATTAGTAGGGGTAGCCCTAACCTCGTATTAACCTGAGTCGTAACCGCGCTAAATCAGCCCCCCTAATATGTAATAGATATAAGCTAAGAATATTATTATCGCTATATTAAGTAAAGAAGATAAATAGCACAGCTAAGTAAAAAATGGAGACTTTAATAAATCTTTATATAAACCTTATAGAAACAGCTAAGGTAGTATAATAAAGAATAGGAAAGTACTATAACGCTAAGAGATCTAAGGGACTAGATCTTAAGGAGGGAGATAAAGTATAGCTACTATATAAAAATTTTAAGAGTTAATAATTAAGCAAGAAGTTAGACCATATTAAAATAGGACCCTTTAAAATTATATAAAGGATTTTACTAGTTATATTTAAGTTAAACCTACTAGCTAAAATAAAAATCTACCCTATATAGCATATTATAATACTAGAGCCAGTATATAGGAATATTAAGCCATTAATCTATAAAGAAGATATATATAAAGGACAAGAAGAGAATAAGTAGTAAGTTTTAAAGATTATTAGTTATAAGGACGTAGATAATAAAATATAGTATAAAGTAAAGTAGATAGGCTATATTAAGACTACCTAGGAGCTACTAAAAAATCTAAAAAACGCTATAGGAAAGGTATAGGAGTATTAGAAGAAAATAGGTTAGGTAATATTAATAAAGAAGGATTGCTAAAGAATAAGTCACTTAAGGGGGACCTAAAAAGAGTGACTGCTAAACTACTTAGAGTTATTTCCTTTATAGAAAGAGAGTTAGTTCTCTTATTACTAAGTTCCTATAGACCTTATTCTATAAACTTCTACTCCTTAAAATAAACCTTCTTACGCACTTTCTTAAGATAAAGTAGCTAAGTAGACGCTATAATGCGAGTATTTAGGGCCTTCTATTCTACATTTTAAGAACGCTTAAGCTTAGTAAGGGCCTATACTAGGTTACCGTCTAGCTTTATAGCAACAGTTTAAACACAAGACCCTATAACAAATTACTTAGGAAACTTAGAAACTATTAAGAGTTATAAAACGCGTATATTTAGCGTTAGGAGTAGAATAAACGTTATAAGAGGAATAAATATTTACTTTAGTATATTCTAAGTAAGAGAACGGTTGCCGGGATAAGGGACTTGCTAGCGTAATATAAACTAACCCCTCTTTTATATAACGAGAACACGGAGATAGTATAATTCCACTAAGCGACAATATAGCAATAATAGTGCGGGCATAATATTACGCGTATAAAGAAGAAGAAGCTTTAGGTATAATAAGTAACAATATTAACTAAATTAATTAGATAGATATTATACCTCTAGTAAATAACTTAGAGATATTAGGGATCTTTAAAGATAAAGATAAAAAGGAGGGAGATAGTGTTACGAACGCTTTAAGTACAATATTATAACTACTTAGAGAGGAGTTAAAAGAAGCTAGTTAGTTAATATAAGCACGGTCTAGGATAGAACTAGTAGAGCTATATAATAAGGAATAGTAAGTAAGTTATATAATATGCTACGAATTAAATAAAAGGAACGAGAGGAACTTACGTACCTTATATATAACACGTATATTATATATAAGAAGGATTTTATAAGAGTACGGTTGTATATTTAAGGACCCTTAATCCTTACCTAGATAGTTCCTTCCTTATAGTAATTCTTAGAATATAATTAGAGTTAATCTATTAGGCAACCACTTTACTAGTTATTATTACGTTATTAACTTTAATTTACATTACCTATATACCTAGCCTATTAACAAGCCTATTATAGTACCTGCTATAAGGTTCCGTTATAAATATAGTCTATATAGCCTTTAAGCGTTAACGCCAGTAAGATACTTTACCGTTTAGATCTTTTATATAGCGTTAACACCTTATAGTTTATACTAACTGGCGCCCAGCCTTATTTTCTATTACTAGTCCTTTTATTTAAAGCCGACTTATTAAGAAAGATAAGCTAGTTAGTAAGCTATTCTTTTTACCTACTCTGCCACGTATAATAGAGTAATGTGCTTTACTAAGCGGCACGCTTAAAGACTACCTTTTAAAACTACTGAGCTGCCTTAAAAATACGGCAAATAGTAGTAATAGAGGCTTAAATGTCAAATTCGTTAAAGAGGGAGTCTTATATCTTATTAAGATACGCGGTAGGCCTGTTTTTAAAGTACTTAAGTAGTTACTATAAGTGGACAGGAACGTTAATAAAAAACTTAATACTATACTAAGAATACTAACCTGCTTTTAATACTCTAAAAGAAGGCCTAGTCTACCTAGTTTTATACTAAGTAGCGCGTATAGTTAGCCCTAAAGGTCCTAGTTTAATTAAAGCTTATAAACAGTTGTTTTTAACTGCCCTAAAGCGACCGCTATATTAGGTATATACTTATTAAGATCTAAACAAAGCTTAATTTAGTTTATAACCTTAATTAGAAGACAACAGCCTATTATAACGGCGTGTGCAAGTAAAAATAATCAATTGCATCGATTTCTATATAAAATTGGGTAGTGCGCGATAACCGGCTTTACTCCGGCGCGAGTTCACGATATTTTAGCAAGAATAATAATCAGGGCCTTTAATCGGGCCAATCCCCCCCCTAAATTAAATTATATACTAATACAGGCAGGTAGGCAGGCAGGCAGGCAGGTAGGTAGGTAGATAGGTAGGTAGGTAGGTAGGTAGGTAAGTAGAAAACGACTATTGCTAGAACTAGACCACCGTCGCCAAAGCCAGACAATAACAACTAGCCAGCGAACACTATAAACAATTCGATCAATTAATCGAATTAAGGCAGTATAAATAGGTAGGTATAAATAGGGAGATGCTAATGGGTAGGTAGATATAGATAGGTAAGTAAATATAGATAGGTAAGTAGATATAGATAGGTAAGTAAATGCAAATAGGCAAGCAGATGCAGATAGGTAGGCAGATACTAATAAGTAGGCAGATATAGATAGGTAGGTAGATATAAATAGGTAGGCGATATAAATAGGTAGGCGATATAGACAGGTAGGCGATATAGATAGGTAGGCAATATAAACAGGTAGGCAATGTAGATAGGTAGGCAATGCAAATAGGTAGGCGATGTAGATAGGTAAGCGATGCAGGCAGGTAGGTAGATAGGCAGATAGGTAAGTTAATAGGTAGATAGGTAGAAAAGAACCATCGCTATATTATATTAAGTTATCTAAAATAATAATATTTATTTTGCTAGCCTTATAAATAGCCTTAAAGTAGCTTTTATTTATTTAAAAGAGGTAAATACAATTATGGTTACTAAATGCGCAGATTGCTAGCAGGTTGCGCGTAGGTTACGTATAGGCTGCGCGCAGGCTATATATTAAAAAAACACAATATAGGCTAGTCGGTCGAGTTGCTAAATGCCCTTAACTATACGCTAATTGCGTCAACTACTAACCATTGAGGCTATTGGTAGGGTACCATATTTTCCCAATATTAGAGTGGTTTAAGGAGCGACTTAGGGGGGCCTTTCTTAGATTCTCTAATGGCCTAAATACTAGACCTATATATTGTAGGCGTAACCTCTAAAAGTATAGACCCTATATAGAATTAACAATCCTAGATAATACGATATACTATACTTAGCCCTTATAGGCCGCTTATGCCGTATATACGCTCTACTAGAGCTTATTATCTACCTATACTCCTAATACCCTTAGGCCCTAAACTAGATAACTTCTAAAGCCTTAAATGCGAATTATATACTAAAGATCTATAGATTAGTTACGTTTTCTTATAAAATAAATTAGCTAGTATTTCTCTGGTAAGAATTAGACTCTATATTATCTTATATTAGATAAAACCTAAGTAGATAGCTATATAGCTGCGAGGTATAGGCGACCCGCCTATAAGGTATATACGCTACATATACTTATAAAAACCCCTTACCTCACACCTTAGACTCCTCCTTCTCCCTTAAGGATTCGTCTACTATACAATATACCTATTATTCTATTATTGGACTCCCTATCCACATCCTTACCTTATATTCAAATCCTTACTAATTCCTTTAGGAGGATAGCCGGTTTAATTTTCTATAATCTATAATGCCTCTAAAGATAAGATCGACGCCTATATTTAACGGCGACACGCTAGCGATATGACTGTAGAATGCCTTAAGATCTAGTACTAGAAGTATATTAGCAGAATCTACGCGACCTTCCGAATCTTAAGACGATTAGATATCTACGAACGCTAGAGACTAGTTTAACTTATATACCTAGGCTTAATAGAAGCTTAGCAAGGTTACTAGCGTTATACTAAATACTACTAACCTAAAGGAGCTAGATGAGCTGGCTAAGAAAATAGCCAACTTACGGAGTATTATCAATTTGACCTTCTGTCGCCCCTCTAGTAAAGAGCATAAGTTGCGTAGCGAACGTATATAACGAATAAATCTCAACGCCCTGGTTAAGAAGTTACCGCCTAATATTAGTGGCACTATTTAATAGAAGTTTAACTAATAGATTACCGCAATTAAAAATCGATTTAAGATTAATAACGCTAACTATAACTGCGAGTGACGTACGCGCTAGGCCATTAAAGGTCTTATAAAAGAGAAGATAGTTACCTAACTAGTATATCGCCGCCTAGGCGCTAAAGATAAGGGTCCTCTACTATGGGACGAACTTAAGACTATAGTCTAAGACTAGATTAAGAACCCTATAGTAAGATGCTTTAAAAATGCTACTGCGTACTATATAACTATAATAAATAAGAACTAAAAGTTTAATACCTTCTTAGCCCGTATATGTAGCTTAAAGGACCTCTTCTTATATACCCCTTTTATTAATCCTAATTAGCAGGTAGACTTTTAGTTCTTATATCTCCCAACCTACCTATAGGTAGAGCTCTTCCGCCAGAACTTCGCTATATAGGTAAAAACCACTAAGGACCTCTTTATAGAAATCCGCCGTATAAAGTAATTGCTTAACACTATAAAGCTCGCGGAAGACCACGTAGCTAGTAATAACAGATCCTTACGCCTAAAGCGCGATTATAGCATAGGCTCTATAGGGTCAGGTTTAGAGAATAAAACCTTAGAAAGGCGACGCTTTCCTAACTAAGCTCTAGGGGAGACTACTTAACAGCCAGATAGCTTGGAGGACCCCCTAGACGCTAGCAATACGCCTATATATTGTAAGAAGAACGTAGGTAGTGATCGCAAAGAACACTAGCGGTAAACCGCTATAAATAATGCCTAACTATTAGGTAGTAGGCCCGTCTATAACTAGGGTCCTTTAACTAGGGTCCTTTAACCTACTAGTAACCTGCTAGTAGTAACCTACACTAATGACTTATACTAGATAGGTCCGTCCGTAACTAGGGTCCTTTAATTAGGGTCCTTTAACCTACTAGTGACCTACTAGTAGTGACCTATACTAATAATATATATCGGTAAATAGGTCTATCCGTAACTAGGGTCCTTTAACTAAGGTCTATAACTCGCTAGTAACCCGCTAGTAGTAACCTATATTAATAACCTATGTATAAGCCTAAAGATTCGGATACTATATACCCCTAAACGTATACCTTACGTAGGCGCATCGCGACCCGACGCTAGATAGGGAGAAAGGGAACGTATTATGGTACATATTGCAATAGATATACCCTAGGGTGAAGTCCGCCTACGTACTTAATACAATAATAGGTGCTAAATTAACCCTTAACGCTATATAAAAGTTGCGGGTTATAAACCTTATAGGCGGTCCTAGTGCTACTACACTAATAACCTAGCGCTTGCGGATTAGAGTGTCCTACCATTTTTATTAAGACTTTAACCAACCTAATAGTGCTAGACCCTTAGCCTAGGCAACAGTCCCCCGTAACAACCCTACGAGTTACTTTATTAGCACTAACTTTATACAAAGTCTTATGCTATAATAATAGTAGCAGTAGCTACTGTAGCCGAAACGGCTTATAGAATACCCCTAAGTTACTAGTCCATCTATAGAGTATAAGGGACGCCTTTACACGCTCTACACGCGACTACCTAGGGGCGAGTTTCTACTGGCAATACTTAAGGACTCCTAAGGTATAATAAGGTCTAGCCTTACTAAGGACCTCTATAAATACCTAGGTACTATAATACCTACTAACGCTTAAATCGCACCGTTATATACCTTATGGTAAGATATAGCCCTTAAGGCCCCTATATAAGCCTAGCGCTAAAGTATAAGTAAAAGGCAAGCGCTACTGCTGCTAAGATATAGCCTATATTAAAGAAAGGCAGAGGACGTCTTAAGGGATTAAGGAATAAGCTAATGCTTATAGTAAGAGTTGCGGTATATATATGGGGTGAAGCTTAATTCATTAATATCCTATATAAGCTACACTCTACCGCAACCCGGCGACTTATAGGCGACTTATAAGTAAGGCTACGGCGCACTGCTAGTGACCCTAAAGTAATTAAAAAGTACTCTTTTAGGCCTAGACCTAGTCCGTCACTCTATACTACCTTTATAAACTATTTATATATTAGGTAATAGGTCCGTCTAAGACCGGAGTCCTTTAACTAGGGTTTACGACCCGCTAGTAACCTACTAGTAGTAACCTATACTAACGACTTATACTAGATAGGTCCATCTATAACTAAAGTCCTTTAACTAAGGTCTATAACCCGCTAATAACCTACTAGTAATAACCTATACTAATAACTTATACTAGACAGGTCTGTCCGTAACTAAGGTCCTTTAACTAGGGTCTTTAACCCGCTAGTAACCTACTAGTAGTAACCTATACTAACGACTTATATTATTCTATATCCGTTTATAACCGGGGTCCTTTAACTAGGGTTTACGACCTACTAGTAACCTACTAGTAGTAACCTATACAGATAACTTATACACTATTCTACGTATATACTATGTAGATAACGCATAAGGCTAAAGCAAGGGTTAGCGGTGGGTTTAATAGGTATATAGCCTTACCGTCTTAAATCTGGCCGTATATAAGTAACCTATAACCTACCCGCGAAGTATATATAGCGCTATACTAGTATAGCGTAAGGCTAAAGCAGGGTCAGCGGCGGATCTAATGGGTATATAGCCTTACCGTCCTAAATTTGGCTGCATATGAATAACCTATAACCTACTCGCAAGGTACTAGCGACCTACCTATATAAGCGAACTTTTGGAATATATTTACCAAATTTAGGCAATAGTATTAAGCTACTAGCTCTACCTATTAAATGGACTAATTAGGATTTTCTATACCGGGTATGCAAAATCGCTATTAGCTTGGTGAAATATAGGGAAGTCTTAGCAAGCTAAATCTGACCAATTAGATAACTTTAACCGGCGGTCGAAGTTCCTTAATATCTTTACGCCGCGTAAGTGTACTACCTATCTCTCTATACGCAAAATCAGGACGCTCTTTCCCTTCCAATTTTTTCCTTCTAAAGGTTTTTATAGGGTTTTATCGAGGCCTAAGTATATAAAGGATTGGGGACGACCCTTTTTAAAGGGGGGGGCATTGTTAGGTAAAACCTAAGTAGATAGCTATATAGCTGCGAGGTATAGGCGACCCGCCTATAAGGCACGTGCGCTGCACGTGCTTATAGAAACCCCTTACCTCGCACCTTAGACTCTTCCTTCTCCCTTAAGGATTCGTCTACTGTATAATATACCTATTATTCTATCATTAGACTCCCTATCCACATCCTCACCTTATATCTTGCCTATTCTATATAGGTATTATAAGCTTTCTCTAGTATTCTGCAATTCTTTACGGCTATTAGCCCGTATGTAATTAGGTTTATATTATTAATAAAGCCTATCCCCTAGGTTGCCCCTTCCTTAAAGGAGTTAAGCAGGTTGCTTATAAAGAAAAGGAAGAGTATAGGCGAGAGGGGTAATCCTTATAGTATTCCTATTGCAACTATAATAGGGGGGCTTTAGTATCCGTTAAAGACTAGTAATGTTTTTTTCTAACCTATAAACCCTTAAATAAATTATATAATCTATTTTAGAAAGCCCTTTGCCCTAAGTATATATAGGAGACGCTTATGGGGTACGTTATTATAGGCGCTACTAATATCTAGGCTAAGCATTAATACTATAAAGTCCCTTCGCATCGCCTATGTAGATTTAATAGTAGTAGCGAGTAGCGAAAGTGCTAATAGTGTTAAGCGGTTCTTTCTTACCCCTATTTAGCTTTATAGTAGTAGGGCGTATTCCTTAGCCGTGTTTACTATATAGTCCGCTATTACCCTTTCTAAGATCTTACTAAGGGTGTTTTTTAAGGCAATAGGGCAATAGCTTTCTAGGATTAAGTAATCTGCTTTACCTTCTTTTTATAGAATAACTGTTATTATAGATTTTCTAAGTCGCGGGTAGTAGCCTATAGTAAAGTATACTTTAGCTATATTTATAAGCTAGGGTACTATAAGTAGTCCATAAGTCTTTAAGGCCTTATTTGGAATCCTATCTAGTCCTAGTACTATGTTATTTAAAAGGCGGCTAATAGTTCTAGCCATTTCCTCTATTATTATGTTGCTGTTAACCCGCAGGTAAGTCACCAGTATTTTACTTATAATATTACTAAGGTCTACTAAAGCTAGTTAGGGGAAGAACCTTTCTATAAGGATCTTTACCTTCTTATCATTATTATTAGTGGCCTATAATTCCCCTACTCTTTATAGGGGCGGTAGGTATAAGTCTTCTGCTAGGCGCCCTACCTTTTTCTTTACCCATTTCGCCATGGCCTAAAGGCCCTGCGGGAGTAATATATTAGTAACGTAGGGGATTATAAAAAAAGGATTATAAGAAAGGATTATAGACTATATTTTAGTAGTTAAAGATAATGGCAAGCTAAGGCTCTATACGTTAAATCCTATACTAAAAGGTTTTACAAAACTATACTAGAACACTAAATTGCCTATAATACTTATAGTTAATTATAGACTAGTATAAAGGCTTAGAAGTAAAGTTGCATAAAAATCTCTATATTAGCCTAGGTAGTTACTAGTATACTTTTAGTAGGCTTTTAATAGGTCTTCTAGTAATTCTTATATCTTTTCTCTAGTTATGTTTTTTCCTTATTAAGGTTTTTAGGAGTTTAAAGCAGGGGTTAGATAGATAGATAATATATAGTAGTATACCAATATCTCTCTAATAT
>Ga0307515_10008483_pt1 | contig 20020 bp, 4 predicted proteins | sample 17_EM_MG_FD_194513 | JGI IMG/M metagenome (GOLD analysis project Ga0307515, IMG submission 194513) | Populus trichocarpa ectomycorrhiza microbial communities from riparian zone in the Pacific Northwest, United States - 17_EM | ecosystem: Host-associated > Plants > Roots > Unclassified | place... | reverse complement strand
GACTTACTCCTAGTTCTAATTCTATCTTATAGTCCTATACTATATATTCTAACAGCTTTTCACTTTCTAGTAACTATAGTTTTTTGCTATACTTATAGTATCTTTTTAGTATATAGCTTAGCCCTTTCTCTATTTCTTTATAGGTTGCTCCTACTTAATACTATACTATTTTAGCTTATTATTATATCTTACGTTATTAAGTATTTTTAATACTAACTTAACCTATAACCTAATTAATCTTTAAATTATATTCCTGTAACTAAGGCATTTCTAATACTGCCTTATTATTCCCTAATAGTAATATATTAAAAAACATCTTAATTTATCTCCCTTTAATAGTTAACTAAATAGGTCCTATTTTAAGATTAATAATGCCTCCTCCGTAAGCTATCGGATCTCCTAAAATTATTACTAATAGGTAAAAATACTCCTTTTTTCTATATAGTAACCCTATTTTTTTTTAACTACTATTAGTAAGATATGGTTTCTTATTACTCTACTATCTATTAATGCTTTAAACTATTAATCTTACCACTTAACTCGTAAATTTAGGTATTGTCCTTAAATTCCTTTAAGAGTTTAAGGCTTTATTACTAGTTCCCTCTAGTTTTATAGGCCTCTACTTTTCCTAACTATTAGCTACTTAATCCACTTTTAGCTAATACTTAGTTTACTTTTTATCTTTAATATACTATAGATATATATTCTTTAGGCATTTCCACCACTATTATTTATCTAGGTATTCTTCTATAAGGAATCTTCCTAGTTAAAGTATTAAGTCCCTTTAGCTTTATACTTCTACTAGGTACTAACTATATATATACTTAGTATTTTTATATTTCGTCTTATCCGGTGCCTAATATATCCTTATTAGGTACTTCTAGTACTTATCTTTAGGTACTCTATATATATTATACGCATTATCTATATATATAATCTATACCAATATATAATATACTTAGTGTCTTAGGTTAACTCTTAGCTTATCTTTATTCTTAAGTTTAAACCTTTCTTATATTAATCTAAGCGTTATAACTTCCTTTATAGGTACTAAAATTTACCTCTTACTTCTCTAGTCCTCTAATTACTTCTTTAAATCTTTTAACGTTATAATTAAGGCTCCTTTAATATAACTTATAGCCTTTTCTATAATTAGGTGGTCTTAGATAACTTTTTTATCTAACTATATAGAAATCTTCCTACTTATTATTACACCTCTGCCTATACTACTTTTAATATAGCTGCTAGAGTATATACGGCTTGTCCGTAAGGAAGTATCTTCTTATTACTATATTATAATAGCCTTTTATATATTGTTTCTTAAACCTAGTTAAAATCCCTAAATCTTTTTCTTATTCTAGTTTAGTAAGCTACTTAGCTCTTAGTATGCCTATCCTAGGCCTATTAGTAATTCTTTATATAGGTACTCTATCCCTTATATAACCTAGTATACTAAACCTTTTATCTAGTTTCTATTCTTACTATAAGGTAATTCTTGCTCTAAATTCCTCTATAGTTTCTTTCTTTTCGCGTCTTATAAGTAGATCCTTAAAGTCTTCTTACTTCTTAATCTCCTTAATAGTCCTTATTTATATCTTAAAATCTTAGTTCTATAGGATTCTTAATCCTAAGCTTACTTCTAGCTTAAGCTTAGCTCCTACCTTAGTCTAACTAGGCTTAGGTATTCTTATCTTATCTTAAGAGTCTTAAATCTCACTTATCTCGTCTTAAGAATCTTATACCTATAGGAAGCTCTATCCTGAGCTTATTTATATATCTTTAAACTAAGCTATTACTCTACTCTATTAGTTTCTATCTATTATAGGTCCTTAAGCTTACCTTATCTTATCTTAAGAATCTTAAGCCTTTAGCTTCTTACCTTTATTAAGTAATAAATTAGTACTAGCAATTGTCTGCTTGCTTAATCTCTTTAAGATACTCTTTATTTTATCTTATAAAGTAATAGATACCGTATCTAATGGTGTTATAATGCCTATTACTAAACCTTACTCTATAGCGGTCTTAGTCTCTACTTCTAATATAACTTCTTTAAGGTTTATACGTTTCTAGTAAACTACCTTTATTACCTTATCGTCTATAAATATTTCGCCTATATTAAACTTATTATCTTTAATATCCGGCCTATATAATAGTTTATTAGTTCCCTTATACTTTAAGGATTTTAGCTCCTATGGCTAATAGCTTACACTATACTTAGCGTCTTTATAAATTTGGTATGCATTATTATAATAAAACGCAAAACTTCTAATTAAACACTCTTTTATTCCTTATAGTATACTATTATCCCTCTATATATATATATATTTTGCTATTAGTTTAGTTCCCTTTATTACCTAATAATTCTAACTATTTTTATAATCCCTTATAAAATAACCTTATTTCCCGCAATTTATATAAACTCTATCTTTAAACTACTAACTTTGCTATAGAGTCCGCCTAAATATCTTCTACTACTAAGATCCCTAGTTTAGCCTCTACTCCTTAGTCCTATAATTACTAGATCCTTAACCTCTAAGTTTTTATAGTTTCTTACTCTATCTTTTATAGGCTTCTTTAGTACTACTTAGGTCTATTAGCTCTGCGCTATACTATAGTTTCTAATTTAGCTTTAGTTGTTACGTGCTTTACGCCTTATATAACTATAAAACTCTATCCTAATCTCTCTTAGCCTATTCCCTTTAGTAGATCTAATTATTAATCTTAATTACTTAATCTATTAACTCCTATAGGGTATCCGCATCTTCTATTAAAATAATTATATCCTAGACTTTAGCCTTAAGTCCCTATTTATACTATGCTATAAGCGCCTTATTATTCTACTCTACTTATATCGCTAGCGTCTAGAACTACATTATGTACTTAATCGCTAAGGTTTATTATATAATATCTTAGAGTTTTTTTTCCGCTATAGTTACCGCCTTTAGGTTTCTAAATATTTATATAAGTTGTTCTATAAACCCCTCCTAGCTTAAGAATATAAACCGCACCTCTTAATTGGTGGTTGTTATTCCGTTTACCTATATTTCTATAAGGTAAGGCTTAAACTACTTAAGTGCTCTTCTTAATAGGAATAGTCCTATATAGGCTATTTAATCTATAGGTATTAGTAGCTTCGCCCCTTCTTATATAACTTTAAAGTGTATTTACGTAAGAAATCCTTTAAGTTTTAACCTTTCTCCTAAGTACCTCTTAATTAATGGTAACTTAATCTTTACTACTCTAATCCTATTAACCCTTTCTTCTAACGCTATATTATCTATTATTAACTAGTTAACTATCTCTTATAGTTATCTAACCGTTATAGGTTGCTATAAGTTAGTATCTGCCATACTAGTATTACCTAACCTTAAAGTAGTTACTACCGTTAATGGCGTTATAGTAGCTGCTTTTAGTAGCATATTATTTAACTTTTTGTATTTAATACTATAACTAGGTAGTAATTATATAACGGAACCTTATAGTAGGAACTATAATAGGCTTATTATTAGGCTAGGTGTATAGGTAATATAAATTAAAGTTAACAACGTAATAATAACTAGTAGAGTAGTTACCTAATAGATTAACTCTAATTATATTCTAAGAATTACTATAAGGAAGGAACTATCTAGGTAGGGATTAAGGGTCCTTAAATACACAACCGTACTTCTATAAAATCCTTCTTATATATAATATATGTCTTATATATAAGGTACGTAAGTTCCTCTTATTCCTTTTATTTAATACGTAGTATATTATATAACCTTAGTTACTATTCCTCGTTATATAGTTCTATCGGCTCCATTCTAAACCATACCTAAATTAACCAACTAGCTTCTTCTAACTCTTCCCTAAGTAGTCGTAATATTGTACTTAAAGCGTCCATAATATAGTATATAAAACTACTAGAAGAATTAGTACCCTATAATAAAAAGAATATTTAAAGAACCTAAACCTAAATCTAATATTAACTCTATACTTAATACTAAACCTAAACCTAAACCTAAACCTAAACTATAGATAATTTAAGCGATCTTAGCACCCTAGATATCTATATAATTAGAGCTACTCTATTAGTATAACTTACTAAAAAACCTAAATATATAATCTTTACTGTCACTATAGCTAATATTAAAAAGGCCTTAGTACTAAAGAAGCATATTAACCCTGCTATAAAGGTACTAGTAGAGTACTATAACTACCTAGAGATATTTTTATAAAAGGAAGCTAATAAGATTATACTTAAAAAAGGGAAGTAGCCTAGATTTAGACCCCTATATAGGATATTCTAAAATAAGCTTTAAGTGCTATAGAAGTACCTAGATAAAAACTTAAGTAAAGGTTTTATTAGAGTAAGCTCTTTACCTATAGCCGTATTAGTAATCTTTATTAAGAAACCAGGCGGCGGACTATACTTTTACGTAGACTACTAAGCTTTTAACGCTATTACCGTTAAGAACTAATATCCAATCCCGCTAATATAAGAGACGCTAAACTAACTAAGTAAGGCTTGCTTCTATGCAAAGCTTAATATTTTCTCTATATTTAACCGCCTTTATATTATAAAAGGAGATAAATAGCTTACTATATTTTATACTTAATATAGATTATTTAAGTACTTAGTAATACCCTTTAGCCTTATAAACGCTCTAAGCTTATTTTAATATTATATAAATAATACCCTGCGTCCCTACTTAGATATCTTCTATACTGCTTATATTAATAATATCCTAATATATAGTAATAACCTAACCGAATACCGGAAATACGTTAATCTTATTTTATAAGCCCTATAAAAAGCTAGTCTATAATTGGATATAAATAAATATAAATTCTATAAAATAGAAGTTCTATACCTTAGGCTTTTTATTTTTATAAATAGTATATAAATAGACCTAAAGAAAGTTAAAGTAATTATAAATTAGTAAGAACCTAAGAACGTTAAGGATATAAGAGCCTTTATAGGATTTACCAATTTCTACTAATAGTTTATTAATAACTTCTCCGCCCTAGTTTTACCCCTTATAGCTCTAACCTAAAAGGATAAAGCCTTTATCTTTAACAAGGAATATAAGAAGGCCTTTACTTACCTAAAGGTTATATTTACTACTATACCTATACTTTAATACTTTAACCTAGAATAAATAAGTGTTATAAAAGCCGACTTACCGGATTATATTACTAAAGGCATTCTATCTTAATATAATAAAGAAGGAGTATTATACCCTATAGTATACTTCTTAAAGCAACTAAACCCTACTAAATATAATTATAAGATCTACGATAAAGAATTACTAGCTATTATTAGATGCTTTAGGCAATGGCGACTTAAACTAGAAGGCGCTAGATTTCTAATTAAGGTCTTTAGCGACTATAAGAACCTATAGTACTTTATAACTATAAAACAGCTAAGTTATTATTAGGCCCGCTAGTTAGAATATTTATCTTATTTTTAATTCTTAATTATATACCGCCTAGGCGTTTAAGGTTAGAAGCCTAATATCCTAACCTAATACTTATAAGACGCGCTAGCCCTAAAAAAAGCGCGCTCTTACTAAAATTAGACCTTACTTCACCCTAAACTATTTAATCCTTTTACTAAAAACCTTATAGTACATATCCTTAAAAGAACTAATTAATTAATTAAATAGGCCGTCGAAATCGGACTCTGCACCTGTACGTGGTGACGGCTACGAACCTGGTCTTCGAAGTTCAGATCCAGAGCCAACGCAGAGACGTCGCACAGCGTGCGGACAGGACCTGGTGGTGGTTGTGGGCGTTAAGGGCGGTGGTGAAAAATTTTCGGATGGTGAGATCTTGAAAACCACTACTGTTGGCTCTCTACAAACGACGACTACTACACTATTCTCCTATCTAAGGCACCTGTACGATCCAACATGGATGCACAGTATTCGATAACATCCCCCGTCCCCCAGTAGAAAGCATTGACGACCTCACATCGACGTATAAACAAACCGCGAACGAACGAACGAACGAGCAAATATATGGCCCCTCCTAACCCCCAGGGCGATCGCCCGCGGAGCATGCGGTCACTCGCCGTACTGCCGTAATACTACTGAACTGGCAGCCGGATAACCCCGTACGGTTTTCCTTGTCTCCTCTTAACGGAGTGGTGCCCTTAAAGAGGGCCTAGTGACTAGGGCCTAGGCACAAAAGATACTCAGATATACATACACATATCCCGCTTTCGTGTTCAGTATTAGGATGGTAGAACGGATGAATCCCCCTTACGCCTTCGATAGGCCTTAGGGGGGGGGAGGCATGGCGTATATGGCAAATGGCAATAGTCAACAAGAGATAGTATACAGGGGGTGGTTAAGATATGGGACATAACCACAAGTATACGGCAATCGAACGGCAAGGCCTAGCTAGGACGTAGTGAACCCTAGCTTTAGATAAGCTAGAGAAGGAAGCAGTGGTTCCTAAGGAGTTCAAAACATCTAAGGAGGAGGACGAGCAGTAGGCCCGTAGGGCCGCTGTTACGTGCAGGCATGGCAATTCGGGGTTTTTTATCCTACTGAGGTGGCTTATAGGGTTTTTCCTCCCCCAACATATTAGGGGTTTTCTTCCTGTAAATTTACAAGTTTCCCCTGTGTACGGAGTAGTCTGCGTGGGCCGCATAGGATCCGTATCAGACGTTAAGCAATGAATTATTATTATTATTATCGCCCTCTATTTAACTATTTAATCCTCTATAAAATATTGTCCTTATACCGCCTAAAAAATATTATATATCTTTAGCTCTAAAGCCTCTAAAGCCTCTGAAAGCATCTAAAGCCTCTAAAAGCACCTAAAGCCTCTAAAAGCACCTAAAGCCTAGAAGTCTTATTTGTAATCCTTCTAAGCGACGCAGTATATACACGGTATGTTACGGACGCTTTAAGTACGATGTTACGACTACTTGGAGAGGAGTTGGAAGAAGCTAGTTGGTTGATATAGGCACGGTCTAAGATGGAGCCGGTAGAACCATGTGACGAGGAATGGTAGTACGAGTTACGTGAGGTAATCTGTGTAATCTGTGTGATCTGTATAATCTATAATAGAGCAAATAGAGCACACGTATATTACGTACAAGAAGGATTTTATAGGAGTATGGTTGTATATTTAAGGACCCTTAGTCCCTACCTAAATAGTTCCTTCCTTATAGTGATTCTTAGAATATAATTAGAGTTAATCTATTAGGCAACCACTCCACTAGTTATTATTACGTTGTTAACTTTAATTTATATTACCTATATACCTAGCCTAATAACAAGCCTATTGTAGTACTTGCTATAAGGTTTTATTACACAATTACTACCTAGTTACGGTATTAAATATAGAAAGTTAAATAATATGCCACTAAAAGCAGCCACTATAACGCTATTAACGGTGGCAATAACTTTAAGATTATAAGACGCGAAAAGAAAGAAACTATAAAGGAATTTAAAGTAAGAATTACCTTATAGTAAGAGCAGAAACTAAATAAAAGATCTAATCTACTAGGTTATATAAGGGATAGAGCACCCGTATAAAGAATCACTAATAGGCCAAAAGTAGGCACACTAAGAGCTAAGTGGCTTACTAAACTAGAATAAGAAGAGGATTTAGGGATTCCTATTAGGTTTAAGGAATAACACACTAAAGGTTATCACGACGCAGTAATAAGAAGATACTTCCTTACGAATAAACCGTATACACTTAAGCAGCTATACTAAAAGTGGTATAGGCAAAGGCATAATAATAAATAGGAAGATTTCTATATATAGTTAGATAAGAAAGTTATCCAAAACTACCTAATTATAGAAAAGGCTATAACTTATATTAAGGGGGCCTTAATTATAACGTTAAAAGATTTAGAGGAGTAATTAGAGGACTAGAAAAGTAAAAGACAAATTTTAATACCTATAAACGAAGTCGCGACGCTTAAATTAATATGAGAAAGGTTTAAACTTAAGAATAAAGACAAGCCAAGAGTTAACCTAAAACATTAAGCACATTATATACTATTATAGATAGCATATATAGATAATGCGTGCAATATATATAGAGCACCAAAAGATAAGAATTGGAAATATCTAGTAAGGATATATTAGTTAACGGACAAGGCGAAATATTAAAACGCTAAGTATATATATAGTTAGCACCTAGTGGAAATTTAAGAATAAGGGGACTTAACACTCTAACTAGGAAGATTCCTTACGGAAGAATGCCTAGATGGACGACAATAGTAGGAATATCTAGAAAACATCTATCTATAGCATATTAAGGATAAAAAGTAAACTAAGTATTGGCTTAAGTTAGACTAAATATAAACAGGATTAAGCAGCTAATAGTTAGAAAAAGTAGAGGCCTATAGGACTAAAGGGAACTAGTAATAAAGCCTTAGGCCCTTAAAGGAATTTAAGAACAACACCTAAATTTATAAGTTAAGTAGCAAGATTAACAGTTTAAGGCACTAATAGATAGTAAAGCAATAAGGAACTATATCTCGCTAATAGCAGTTAAAAGAATGGGGTTACTATACAGACAGAAGGAATATCCTTACCTATTAGTAATAATTTTAGGAGATCCAATAGCCTACAGAGGAGGCATTATTAATCTTAAAATAGGACCTATTCAGTTAACTATTAAAGGAAGACTAATTAAGATGTCTTTTAATATATTACTGTTAGGGAATAATAAGGCAGTATTAAGAATACCTTAGTTATAGAAATACAATCTAAAGATCAATTGGATTATAGGTTAAGTTAATATTAGAGATACTTAACGCTATAAAATGCGACAATAAGCTAAGTTAGTATAGTACTAAGTAAAAGCGACCTATAAAGAAACAGAGAAAGGACTAAGCTATATACCAAAAAGATACCATAAGTATAGTAAGAAACTATAGTTACTAAAGAGTAAAAAGCTGTTAAAGCATATAGCATAGGACTATAAGATAGAATTAAAACCAGAAATAAGTCTAAGGTTCTTTCTAATCTATAAACTTACTAAAAAAGAAAATAGAGCATTAAAAGAGTTTATCCAGGAGAACTTATAAAAGGGATATATTAGACCATCGCAATTATTAGTAGGTTATCCAGTACTATTCGTCCTAAAGAAAAATGGCAAGCTAAGGCTGTATATTAACTATAAATAGTTAAACAGCATCACTAGAAAGGATAGGTATCCTTTACCCTTAATTAGCAAAATTTAAGACAGGATAAGTAATGCACAAATCTTTATAAAGATAGATCTAAGATGGGCGTACCATTAGATTAGAATTAAGAAAGGCAATAAATAAAAGGCAGCCTTTAGATTAAAGAAAGGACTATATAAACTATTAGTTATACAATTCGGGCTTATAAACGCACTAGTAACGTTCTAAAAGCAAATTAACAATATATTAAAAAAGCACTTAAATAAATTTATTATAGCATATCTTAATATTATTATTATCTACTTAATAAATAAGGAAGAATATAGAAAACATATTAAATAGGTCTTAAAAAGACTATAAGAAGAACAGATGCCAGTAGCAATTAAGAAATGCGAGTTCTTTACTAAAAAGACCAATTTCGTTAAATTTATTATTAAACTAGGCCAACTTAGTATAGATCTAAAGAAGATTAAGGCTATAGTAAATTGGCAGGAACTAAAAAACGTTATACAGTTAAAATCATTCCTAGGGTTTTGCAATTACTACAGAAGGTTTATAGCACAATAGTTAAAAAACATTAAGCCATTTACACAATTAACGAAGAAAGAAGAACTATAGGTATAGGGAAAGGAATAATAAGAACTATTTAAGGAAGTTAAAAGGTTATTTACCTAGAAGCCAGTTCTTAAAATCTATTAGCTAGGTCTAGAGACGGTTATAGAAACAAATATATTAGACTTTATACTAGGAGTATATTTTATATAAAAGCATCCAAATAGATAGCATCTAGTAGCATACTATAGTTAGAAGATAACACCACCAGAGTTAAACTATAATATCTACAATAAAGAGTTACTAGGTATAGTTATAGTATTAAAAAAATAAAGAGCATTCTTATAAGGCACAGAGAAACCATTTATAGTTAAGACAGATTATAAAAACCTAACAGGATTCCTAATAATAAAGGAACTTAACTAAAAATAGGTTAGATAGGCAGAGATGCTTATAGAATACCATTTTAAGATTTAGTATACTAAGGGTACAGACAATACGCGAGCCAATATATTAAGTTAAAAGGCTAAACTATAGAATAATAAAAAGCCATCAGGGGCTTTATTGCGAAAAGGCATAAATAGATTAATTAGATATAATTATCCAAAAATTACAGTAACTTAAAAAGAAGAACTAGAGAAAGTTTATAAGTTACTAAAAAGCTTTTAGGCATAAAGAATTTTAGAAGCATAGCTAGAGGATCTATAAATAGATATATACAAAAACCGAGAAGTAAAGTATATCCTAAAAAGCATAGCAGAGCAATTTATAAAAGATTTCTATAAAGGACTAACTTAAGGATATAATAGAGCTATAAGCTTAGTGTTAAGACTTTAAGAGGAGTATATTATTAACGAAATCTAAAGGATAGCTAGAAAGGTTACTAGAGAGTATCTAGATTATTAAAGAAATAAACTAATAAGGTATAAGCTATATAAAGGGCTATAACCTATTAAAATACCAGAGAGACTATAGGAGGTTATATTATAGGACTTTATTATTAAGTTGCTAAAATTAAGAGATCCTATTACTAGACAAGATTATAACACAATCTTAGTAATAGTAGATAAGCTTATAAAGTAGGGATACTTCATAGCATATACAGAAGAGATATTAGTAGAGAATATCGCTAAAATCTATATTAAGGAAGTATTTACAAAATATAGAGCACTAAGTAAGATTATATCGGATAAAGATCCAAAATTCATAGTAGTATTCTAGGAGGTATTCTTAGCGGAGCAAAGAGTTTAAGCAGTAACTTCTACCGCATATTATTTGCAAATAGACGGTTAAATAGAAAGATTAAACTAGACACTAAAGTAGTATCTAAGGTACTATATCAATTACATATAGAACAATTAGGTATTACTATTACTAATTATATAGTTTACATATAATATAACACCATAAGAAGGAATAGGTATATTACTATTTAAGGCGAATTATAGATACAAGCTAAGAATATTATTATTACTATATTAAGTAAAGAAAACAAGTAGCACAGCTAAGTAAAAGATAGAGATATTAATAAATCTTTATAAAAACCTTACGGAAATAGCTAAGGTAGTATAGTAAAGAATAAAGAAATACTATAACGCTAAGAGATCTAAAGAACCAGATCTTAAGGAGGGGGATAAAGTATAGCTACTATATAAAAATTTCAAGAGTTAATAACTAAGCAAGAAGTTAAACTACGTTAGACTAGGACCTTTTAAAATTATATAAAGAATTTTACTGATTACGTTTAAGTTAAACCTACTAGCTAAGATAAAAATCTACCCTATTACAATACTAGAGCCAGTATATAGAGATATTAAGCCACTAGTTTACAAAGCAGATATATATAAAGGACGAGAAGAGGACAAATAGCAAGTTTTAAAGATTATTAATTATAAGGACGTTAATAATAAAATATAGTATAAGGTTAAGTAGATAGGCTATAATAAGACTACCTAGGAACCACTAGAGAATTTAAAGAACGCTATAGGAAAGGTATAGGAGTATTAGAAGAAAACAGGTTAGGCAATATTAAAAAAGGATCGCTAAAAAACGAGTCACCTAAGGGGGACCTAGGAAGAGCGACTACCAAATTACTCGGAGTTGTTCCCTTTATAAAAAGAGAGTCAGTTCTCTTATTACCAAGTTCCTATAGACCTTATTCTATAAGTTTCTACTCCTTAAAATACACCTTCTTATAAACCCGTTTAAGACGCAGAAGATAAGTAAAGGCTAAAAGACGAGTTTTAAGGGCACGCTGTTAAGCAGCCGCAGCCTTTTATTCCGCCTTTCGCGATTACCGCAATTTATTAAAAGCGCTTAAGAGCTTATTGTTAAGCTTTATAGCAGTAAATTAAACATAAGACCCTATAATAAATTACTTAGGGAACTTATAGACTATTAAGAGTTATAGAATATATATACTTAGCGTTAGATATAAAGCGAACATTATAAAATAAATAAATATTCGCTTTAGTGTACTCTAAATATAAAGAGGGTTGCTAAGATAAAGGACTCGCTAGCGTAATATAAACTAACCCCTCTTTCACATAACGAGAATATAGAGATGGTATTATTTTACCTAGCGACAGTATAGCAGCAACAGTGCGAGCACGTTGGACTGTGGACAAAAGAGAAATTACTTTAGGTATAATAAGCAACGATATTAACTAAATTAATTAGACGGATATTATACCTCTAGTAAATAACTTAAAGATATTTAGGATCTTTAAGGACAAAGATAGAGAGGAGGGAGATAGTATTACGGACGCTTTAAGTATAATATTATAACTACTTAGAGAGAAGTTAGAGAAAGCTAGTTAGTTAATATAAACACGGTCTAAAATAGATCCGGTAGAACTATATAATAAGGAATAGTAACTAAGTTACGTAATATAATCTATATAATCTATATAATCTATATAATCTATATAATCTATAATAGAGCAGATAAAGTATATATATATTATATATAAGAAGGATTTTATAGGAGTATAGTTGTGTATTTAAGGACTCTTAATCCCTACCTAAATAGTTCCTTCCTTATAGTAATTCTTAGAATATAATTAGAGTTAATCTGTTAGGCAACCACTCCACTAGTTGTTATTACGTTGTTAACTTTTATACTTGCATTTCCTACATACCTAGCCCATTAACGAGCCTATCGTAGTTCTTGCTATAAGATTCCGTTACACGTAATATAAACTAACCCCTTTTTCGCATAACAAGAATACGGAGACGGTATAATCTCACTAAGAGATAATATAATAGTAATGGTACGGGACTAATAAGCTATAAAAGAGGAAGAAATTGCTTTAGGTATAATAAGTAACAATATTAACCAAATTAATTAAACGGATATTATACCTCTAGTAAACAACTTAGAGATATTAGAAATCTTTAAGGATAAAGATAGAGAGGAGGGAGATAGTGTTATGGACACTTTAAGTATAATATTATAACTACTTAGAGAGGAGTTAGAAGAAGCTAGTGTTAGGCTATAAAGACGCACTAGCTATAACCGGCTTAGCGCAGGCGAGGCGTAGGCGAGGCGCCTATAAAACGTAGTCGCCCCGTATTAGAGAATAGCAGAATTCAGTTCTATAGTTCTACTTCATCAAGAACCAGAAACTCTTTGCATCCCGCTACTATTATTACATTACTATATACCCTAAGGACCTTAGCGTCCTAATAGTACTAAATTCTCATCCCTTTTCAGGGGTAGTGGCCCAACAATATAGCGGTCTACAAAGGCCACGACTACGTAATAGCAACCCTCTGTCGAGAAGACGACCTGTATTTATTAGCTATATCGCAGCCTATTAACCTAATGGCAAGACGTGGGTGTACTAGCGCAGTGCGTAATATTAAGTTTAGGGATCAGCCCTAGGACGATATAGGCGAACCTATGTCGTCCTAGACAGAACCGAAAGCTATAGATGAAGGGGATATATAGAAAGAAATATAACGGCTAGAAAACGAGAAGCTATAACTCCTAGAGTAAAGAAAACTATACTTACTTAGGGAAGAGGTGGAAGTACTAAGACGGCGTTAACGTAGTAAGGTGATGTTAACTCCCGTTCCTAACCCAGATCTATAACCTTAAACTATCCCATTGGAGTACTTAGATAGTAGCTAGATGCGTCTAAACCTTAAGCGGAAGGCTACTAATATAATAGGCGCTCCGTTAAAACGGGCCGTTAAAATGGAAAAGATTGCTCTATATTATAGTAAGACTATATAAGAGCACTAAGACTTCCGCGATAGCTTAAAGCTAGTATTCCGCCTAGAGCGTAATGGCTTCTTAGATAAGGATACTAAAGTTATATTTACTATGCAATATATAAAGGGGACTAACTAAACCCTTTAGCTATAGTATAAAGATAACCACCTAGATATATAGTTTACCTAGGAGGAGCTAATGGAATTTCTACTTAATTAAATTAAAAGTCCTATTAATCGAGAACTCTATATAGCCCTAATATATGCGAAGGTAATATAGCGAACTAATTAACTAGTAAACGAGTTTACTACTTACCTAATCTCTTTAGAAGCGCAAATTAATTCTCCTTATAATGTAAAGTATTTAATAATATATTTGTTTGTAAAGCTGCGGTTAGAGCTACGGGTTGCTATTACTAACTATTAAGAATTCCCTTAAATATAAGATTAGCTAGTTTCCCTAGCTACCCTATTAGAGGAAAACTAGAAGAGCGTAAGCGCCCTACTAGGTAGAAGTAATAGGCGTGCCGCGAACTTAAATATAAAGACCACCTAGTTAGGTAATTTAGGGAAAGCGGACTCTAAAACTACCGCTAGTAACTTAATAGTGGGGCGAAGCAATACCGCTGGGGGTTTAACTTAGCCTAAAGGAAACTATAAAATTTATAGTAAGCTAGGACATTAGTGGCGATAGTGCCTAGAGTAATAATAGTAACAGCAGCCGCCACTAAGCAGCGTAAACGCCATCTTTATGTTAGGAAAAGGCAGGCGCCCTTAAAGCCCCTTATACCTATAGGGCGTAAGCTACTACTAGATTATAAGGAAGCTATTACTATCTTAAAAGAAGTCCTATCTAAGCAGACTTAGAAAGAGACCTTAGTAATGCTTAATCTCGGCGCCAAAGTAAATGTAATTAATTAGCAATTTATAATAGAGTGTAACTTTAAAATACTAGACGCAGAATTGCCTACCTACTCCTAGTTAAATAAAACTTAGGTATATTGCTATAAAGCCTATAAGGTACTATTAAGAATAAAAGACAGCTAGGGTAGGATTAGGAAAGTAACCCTTATTTGCTACGGAATGGCTAATATATCCCCTACTATTACCCTAGGTATGCTGGGGTTAAAGAAGGCCCAACTTCTTATCGACTGTAAGGCGAAGGCGTGGCGATAGAAGCTAGACGGCTCGTCCCTATTACTATAAACCCCTAAGGGTTTTATGGAGTCTCTCTAGAGGGAATTTAGGGTCTTTGCTTTAGTAATTGCTAGATTAATGCCTAGTAAATAAGACAACGGCAGCTTGCTAGTCCTTCCCCTATAGTTAAAAAAAGCTAGCAATGTCTTCTTATATAAGGAAGTAGAAAAGCTACCCTAATACTACTGGGGCAACTATACTATTGACCTGGAAAAGGGACAAGAGGTCCTATATAGACCGCTCTATAACCTCTTAGTTAAGGAGCTAAAGGTACTAAGGGAGTACTTAAATAACGCCTTAGCTAAAGGTTAGATCTAACTAAGTACTAGTCCCGTAGGGGTACCTGTCCTATTTATACCTAAAAAAGATAAGAAGCTGTGGCTCTGTGTAGACTATAGAGGCCTTAATAAGGTAACGATTAAGAATCGTCTTATACTACTATTAATTAGTAAAACCTTGGACCGCTTAGCAGGTTCTAAGATCTTTACTAAGTTGGACCTAATAAATGCGTATTACCGCCTTTGTATTTATTAGGGCGATAAATAAAAGACGGCGTTCCGTACGCGTTACAGCCACTTTAAGTATTTAGTTTTACCTTTTGGGTTAACTAACGGACCAGTAACCTTTTAGGGCTATATTAATTAAGCCTTATTAGGACTGGTAGACGTCTTTTATATAGTCTACCTTAATAATATTCTAATTTTCTCTAAAAATCTAGAGGAATACTAGCGCTACATACTAGAAGTGCTACGTAGGTTACGGCAATATTAACTATATATAAACCTTAAGAAGTGCAGGTTTGGCGTATAAGAGGTTAAGTTCCTAGAATATATTATTAGTCCTAAAGGCGTAGCGATAGATCCTAGCCGGGTAGAAGCTATTACTAAGTAGGAGAGCTCTTAATTCTATAGGGATGTCTAAATCTTCCTAGGTTTTGCTAACTTCTATTACCGGTTTATCTATAAGTACTTTATTATTGCGAAGCCTATTACTAATCTCCTTAAAGGAGTAAAGAACGGCCGTAAAGCTAGGCCTTTTAGTTAGCTAGAAGAGGCGGAGTAGGCAATATACTGGCTCTATAACGCCTTTACAACGGCACTACTTCTGCGACACTATACGCCGGGCTTACTAACCTGGTTAGAGACTAATGCCTTTATATAAGGCCTAGCAGCAATTATATCACAGTTATTTAAAGATGGCCTTTAGTATCTAATAGCCTTCTAGTTTAGGAAGCTTTTGCTAGTAGAGTGTAATTATAAGACCTATAATTAGGAGCTACTAGCTATTGTAGAGGCTTTTAAGCATTAGAGACACTATATTAAGGGGCTATTAAGCTGCCTAGAAGTACTTATAGATTATAATAATTTAAAGGGTTTTATGAAAGTAAAAGCCCTTAATAGACGGCAAGCTAGATAGGCTATAGCATTAGCTGCTTATGACTTTATTATTAAGTATAGGGCGGGAAAAATAAACCCTGTAGACGCGCCGTTAAGGCGACCCTTAGGTGTAGGGGGTCCGCTAAAAGAAGATACTATACTACTATTGCTCTAAAGGACTTTAGGAATATAGGGCCACCAACTTAAGGTAAAAGTTCTATTAGGTATATAAGAAAGCAAGCCTTTTACAGAGGTGTTATTTTTATGACTATAAGCCGGCGACCTAACGGCAGTACGCCTGGGCTATATAGCATTACGGTTTAACTAGGCAACCTATATATATGCTATTAAGTAGCGTGTAATAAAGACCTAAGTTAAAGTAGTAAGCGCTTAAGAGAGTGCCTATAAGTCTAGTACGGAAACAGTTATTAAGCTTATTAAAGGACTTTAAATTATAGATAACTCTATACTGCAAAAGTGTAGCAATAGCGTAGATACGGCGAGACGCCGTTAACGCGCCTACTTAAAGCTAGTATAGCAGTTTAATTCCGCTAGACTACTTTATTACCGCGGGAGGTTATATATACCCCTGGACCCAGTAATTTGTATAAAGCTTTTATAGATCTACTATAATAATGCCCTAGCTAGGCACTTTAGTGAGAAAAAGACTCTAGATCTACTCTCGCGTAAGTACTACTAGCCTAGTATAACTATGGACGTTATAAACTATATCTCTACCTATAATCTATACTAGTGTATATATACGCCTTAACATCGCCCTTATAGCGAGCTTTAAGCGCTACCTTACCCGGATCAGCTATAGTAGGAGATTATAATAGACTTTATTATAGGCCTACTGCCTAGTAGATGAGGCGATAAGGTGTATAACGCGATATGCGTAATAGTTAACCGCTATACTAAGATGGCTTTATATCTGCCTATAGTAAAAATTATTACGGTAACCAAACTTATAGACCTCTTCCTTAATAAAGTAGTACGCCGTTTTAGAACCCCTAGAGGGATTATCTCTAATTGTAATAGTATCTTTACTAGTAAGTTTTAGTTAGAGCTATGCTTTACTATAAAAATAAAACGTAGGCTAAGTACGGCTTTTTACCCGCAAATGGACGGGCAAATAAAACGCCAGAACTAAACCCTAAAGTATTACCTCTGTATATTCTATAATAAAAAGTAGAGTAACTAGTTAGGCCTTTTATTACTAGCTAAATTTGCCTATAATAATACTAAACATAGTATAACGGGTATAAGCCCGTTCTATACCTATTATAGGTTTTACCTATATCTAAAATATGAGGTCTAGGCGGACGATAGTAGTTCTATTTTAGCCGCCTCTAAAAGGATTAAAAGAATATCCCTTAAACGTAAAACGCTGGCGAAACGCTAGGAGTATACCGCTAAGGCGTAGGTAAAATACTATAATTGTTGTCACTAACTATAGGTATATAAAGTAGGGGATTTAGTCTTACTATTAACTAAGAACCTTAAACTAAAAAGGCTAAGTAAGAAGCTTACAGCACGCTTTATTAGACCTTTTAGTATAGCTAAACTAGTTAGAAAGTAAGCGTACTGGCTATATCTACCTACGTCTTACTATATTTACCCAGTGTTCTATATTAGCTTGCTAAAGCTATATAAATAATATAAGGGCACTACTAGAGACCCTTTACTAGGGCCTATTAAGCTAGACAATAAAGAGAACTAAGAGGACTGGTATAAGGTAGAAGAAATATATAGAAGGAAGGGACGTAACTAGACCCTATAGTACCTGGTTAAGTAAAAAGGCTAGCTAAAAGAGTATAACGAATAGGTCCTAGTAGAGGACATTAATAAGGACGTAAAGGAGACGTATAATAGTTACTTTACCCTAAGGGGTAAATAGAAAAGAAAGTAGATAAAAAAATAAAAAACTTTTAATTACGCCCTACTAGTGGGGTGATAATAAAACAACGGCAGAGCAATGGTAGTACGCTGATAGAAATACAGATACTCTACAGCTCCAATAAATCCTCCCTCTCCTCCCCTCCTTCCTCTTTTTTATCCTCCTCCTCCTTATCCTCCTCCTCTCCCTCCTTTTTATCCTCCTTACCTTTATCCTTATCCTTATCCCTTATAATGGGAGGCATATTGGCCTATAAGTACTATTAGCATACGCTATAACGGCGAAATACCTGCGCTACAATACGTACTAAAGCGCGCATTACGTTAAGAATTCCTTTAAGAGTATGACGGATGGCCTGTAATTCCTACACTTAGAGCAGGGGAAAGTCTTCGCCCTTTAGGCGCTAGCGGAGACCGTGCTTAGCGCCGGTGTGTACTAAGGCCTTAATATCCTTTATAAAGGACTTCTGGGCGGCAGCAACGTAAGCGTTAAGGTCAGCCGTATCTCCGCTAGTAACCTACTGGCGCTTAGCCCTATTAATAAGGGTAAGTAGCTTATTTAGGCGGCTATAGAAGGCCTTAGGGACCTAGTCTATTAGCTATTAGAACCTAAACTAATGTACTTAAACGTACTGGTTGGCACAACTTATTTAGTCGTTGGCAGTACCCGCAATTATAGTTAGCCTACTTACCGTAGGTAGCCCGCCTAGCTATAGCTATACGCTTGGCATAACGGAGGCAGATTAGTTCTAGTAAAGCTGGGGAAGCGGCTTATAAGCGGCGTGGGAGCTTTAACGGCGCTTAGTAGGGTTAGCGACAGCTATAAGCTAATATAAAGAATACTTACGGAAAGCTTACGAGCAGGCGAACCGACGGCTTAGCGCTTGCGATTTATAATTAATTGGAAATTATAGAGAAGGCGAGTTGTAGGCTAAAAGAATTGGAATAGACTTAGAAGGGAAATCTAATATCCTATTTAGGTGGGAACTCCTACCTTTATAAATCTCTATAAGGTCCTATTATTATATTATCCTATTATTATATTATCCTATCATTATATTATCTAATTCACTTAAATTTATTAAAAACTTTTTATTTAGAGAAGGATAATAATCGCACTCCTATTATATAATAGCGTCGGCTAAGAATAGCCGCTTAAGAAGGGGGGGGCAATTGTTAGGCTATAGAGACGCACTGGCTATAACCGGCTTAGCGCAGGCGAGGCGCAGGCGAGGCGCCTACAAAACGTAGTCGCCCCGCATTAGAGAACAGCAGAATTCAGTTCTATAGTTCTACTTTATTAAGAACCAGAAACTCTTTGCATCCCGCTACTGTTATTACGTTACTATATACCCTAAGGACCTTGGCGTCCTAACAGCTAGTTGGTTAATAATAGTACGGTCTAAAATAGAGCTGGTAAAACTATATAACGAGGAATAGTAGTACGAGTTACGTGAGGTAATTTGTATAATCTGTGTAATTTATATAATTTATAATAGAGTAGATAGAGCACACGTATATTATATATAAGAAGGATTTTATAGGAGTACGGTTGTATATTTAAGGACCCTTAGTCCCTACCTAGATAGTTCCTTCCTTAGAGTAATTCTTAGAATATAATTAGAGTTAATCTATTAGG
>Ga0307515_10008482_pt1 | contig 20023 bp, 22 predicted proteins | sample 17_EM_MG_FD_194513 | JGI IMG/M metagenome (GOLD analysis project Ga0307515, IMG submission 194513) | Populus trichocarpa ectomycorrhiza microbial communities from riparian zone in the Pacific Northwest, United States - 17_EM | ecosystem: Host-associated > Plants > Roots > Unclassified | place... | reverse complement strand
TGCGACGGAGGTGTTGATGGACCACATGTATCGGCAGAGTCCGCAGGCGAGGAGGAGGAGGGCGACCTGGAGCATCATTGAAAGACTCTCGACGAAGAATTGCAATGGCCATTTCTTGAGACCATCGCATTTGCGCCGACGGTTTCCACAACGCTTGATCATCGACCCACCCGAATTCCGCAGGTACCGATTCAGCCATTGCTTTCCCAGCATGGCGACGAATGCGGTGAGCAGGGAGATCAGAAGGCTCGCGTACATGAGTCCAGTGACGATGACAATCTCGTTCGGTGGAGATTCCTGCGTGGGTGGGACCGTGGGGGTCTCGCCTGGGATAGCGGACTGATTGAGAGTGAGGAGGATCGCGCGGAGGAGGGCCGCGGATTGTTCGTTGGAGTCGGGTTGGAGTTTCGAATGGACATCGATAACGAAAGCCGAGCTGACGGCAGAGAACGATCCCGCCTAGGACAACATGGTGAGATAAGCGACCAGAACGCATTACGAGCGACGCACGAATATCAAGGTGGTATTGAGGTCCTCGTCGTATTTCTTGACATAGTCCATATCGTACTCCGTCGACTCCCTCTTGTGCATCGTGTAGAAGTCGAGGCGGGGGTCGTCGGTCTTGATGGGTTGGAAGAACGCCCTAAGAGCATCTTGGAAACTACGTGCGACCTCTGGAGGCAAAAGGCCCCCCACTAGGAGGGTGGTAAGGTCCTGGTGGGGTGTCAGTGGATCGAGTTGACGTAGGCAAAGTATCAACGAACAGAATGGACACAACTCGCTCCCGCGAGAAATGCAGCGGTTGCCTGGTGGTCAATTTGTCGCCTGGACGAGTGCCACCCATCGATGTAATTGGGGGGAGTTCATGTGGAACGGGAGGATGATGAGCGGAGACATACTCCGCGGCCCGATATTTGTGGGGATCTTTCGATCTACAGAACGCGTCACCCGCATCCCTCCCCGTTTCACTCGCGCAAGTCACCAAGACCTTGCTTGGATTTTCTCCCGAAAAAGATACCGCACCGTCATCCTGCCTCCCGATCCCGTGCAATGGTCCGAAAGGTGACATGGTCGCCGCCTACGTCACACGGGTACGTACATATACGTGCATTTGGTGCCATCGTTGAGATCTTGAGATTGTCACCATGATTTGTTTGCACCGAGAGTTGGGATGGCGATGTTGCGTTGTAATCGGGAGAAAAAAGTAAGCATAGACGTAACTGGCCTAGTAGACATCGTCATCACAGAACAGAACTCGACCTCGCTTTTGGATGTCGGACTCCACCTCGCTTTCTCAGCCAAAATCAATCACCACTATGCTATGAAGCAAACCTTGTGTCCGTTTGTTCAGCTGTCCCACCCCCGCGTTGGCTCGCATACTGATCCGATGTTTGGGTGAGTTCATTAGCTCGAACTGCTTTCACCGCCGCCCGACGTCATGTGTGGTTAGATTTCAGTTTTTCCCCGTCACCCTGGATTGTGCTTGTAAAGCGAAGCATCCGCTCGGCTAACCCTCGGTTCCTTTCCCCTTCACCCCCGTCGCATTCCCATTCCACGACCGCAACCAAACAAAGCTCCTCTCATCGAAGACCAACGATGTTCTTCTAGATCGGCCCACAATCCTGTATGGGAGCATGAAGTCTCGGGAATCTTATGGTCCTCATATCCCTCCTTACCGGAAGCCTCGGCACCCACTCTCAACACGTTCTTCATCTCCGCCTTTTCACTTTCACATTCTTAGCCGGCACATCCCACTCCCCCCTCGGACCTTCGGGCGACGGGTGAACGAACATCTGTCCTACCTACTCGCGGTGTTACACCGGAGACAACGTAACCTCATCCACAGAACGCATCCTTTGAAAGATCCTGATCGTGAAGGTTCCCACGTTTGTAACTCCCGCCGTATTCGGAGACGATCAGCAACCCTCAAGTTAAGGCTCGAGCCCGCCCATCGGCGGTTGCGGTCAGTCAACATTCGACGTTGACTGCGGGGGGGAAATCGCCGTTCTGGGGATGTCAACTGTACTGATGTGAGACAGCACCTACCTGACCAACGAACATCAACGTGGTTTCCCCTTGAGCTATCCCAACGCAGGACAAATGCAACGTTGCAGGGGTACGTACTAACACTACTAGACCAGAGACTCACTAACATCCTGGAGCGAAGTATATTTCCTGATGCATTAGATACCGTCGACCCCGTTCCGTCCCCGCCGCTCCACTTACGCCCCAGTCATGGAATCCGTTTTGTTTTACATCCTTTCCCTTCTCGCCTCCATTGTGAGCGCGTTCCGCGTTATACCTCCGTAAGTAATCAAACTTTGACCAGTAGCACTCGATGCGGCATGCTCACCTTGGTTGACCTGTAGAGCAAGGATTTCCACTTGCGAGCCCTTGACCATCAGTTATAGCACCACAGGCGGACGAGACGAGATTTCTGCAATTTTTGATCCTTCGCATTTGTTCACGGAGGCATCCCAGCACCGTTAAGCCTTGTCAGCACGCCGACACGCATTGTGGGACCAGAATTGTAACGTCTTCTCTAGCCGTTCCACGATGGTAGTGCTGATGGCCCCGTTGTTGCGGCTTTCACCGAAATAGCTGGTGCTTCGTACACCTGGGGGAGAGTGACGATCCCTGCCGGAACCAATGTTGCGATCATCCTCGGCAGCGCTACTCCTGTGATTGCTGTAAGCCGGGGTAGCTGCTTAGATAACCCGACCTCCATCCCTCCTGTCACTTCTGTCATCAGCTCTGCCAGCTTTCTTCTTTCCAGCTCGACGGTTACGACCAACACTTCCGGACTCACCTCCACGATGCTAACGGGCCATTTCTGTATTCCCACCGATAGGTTTGTCGACGCCGCTGGTGTCTTCACCATCGGTGCTATCACCATTGGTGCCATCACCGTCATTGTTGCAGCACTTTTGGTGTAAAATTGTCCCCTGGTCTCGACCCACGAACTATGCGCGTTTGCGGTCACTTTTTTTCTTCTGTAGAACAAACCGTTGTTATAACTTACGATCTTGCCCTATGACCTGTTCTGCTGCACGTAGTGCAATGAATATTATTCGCTATTGCATTGGGAACTGGTGACCTGTCGGAATTTTCGATTCCGCACGGAATTCCTACACGTTCAAATCTTCCACCGCGCCTTGATTGTTACCACAACCATCCGGTAACCTTCCCACGCTCAGACCCCTCGTCCTTGAGGCGGGGCGTCGCTGGAAGGTCTCATGCGGCAAGTCCAAGGGGACCCGGATCCACCTGAGAAGGCACCCTAAATTATCAATCTGGGCTGGCGGTCAGCCCAGACCCCGCAGATCTCTGTTGATCTGCTTGGATCATTCGTGATCCCCCACAAACCTCCAACCTCTCCGGTACTGTTGGTGCGCGCATTCGACGGGCGCATATTCCGCCGACTTCCTTCCGACTCCGAGGTTGCCAATGCGGCTCAAGCTACCCAACACCTTCTATCATGCTTTACGCTGCGCTGGATTTCTTGGGACCCACATAGCCATTGGGGTTGTATCTGCGTGGGACTTTTTCGGACTTTAACTTTGTTTTCTAGATTTCGTCCCACCCCGGCTCCGATTCGGGACCCCGTTATCTTTGAACGAAAGTTACCACAGTCACTTCCCTTCCCTCCCAGTCGTTACCATTTTTCTTTCTCCTCCTCGCCGAACTCCGACTTTCGTCACAAGTAGTCTTTCTTCTATTCTTATGGTTTAGCTGTGTGCTAGATAAAACAGCCGCTCCTGTACCCATGTATGTAGTAGCAGGGATAGAAATCCGGATTAAAAATAAAATAAAATAAAAACGTTCAAATCTTCCCGCGGCGGGTCACCAACTCCTGGTAACTCGCCATTCGGTGAAGTCTTATCCAACAAACCTCGATAAATCTGAGCTTTACCCCTAACTTTTTACCTATTCTGCCTGTAGTGTTTGTAACAGTACGTAAGGATCCACTCGGCTGCATATACCCAACAGGGGCTCGGAGAGATCGCAAGTCTGCAAGTTATAACAACGGTCCGTTTTACAGAAGAGAAAAAGTGATCGTGAACGTGCGCGTGTATAGTACGTGTGTCGAGACCAGGGGATGCTTTTACGCCAAAACTGCCGCAACAATGGCGGTGATGGCACCAATGGCGATAGCACCAATTGTGAAATCACCAGCGGTGTTGCCAATACTACTGGTGCTACTGATACTACCGGTGCTGCTGATACTGCTGGTGGTGCCAATACTACCGGTGCTATCAATACCACTGGTGCTGCCAATACTATCAGGGGGCCAGAGAAGGGTGGGGCCCATAGTCGGGGCCCAGGGAATGTTGGTTGTGGTTGTCGAGCTGGAAAGAAGAGAGTTTGTGGTGCTGGTGACGGAAGTGATAGGAGGGATGGAGGTCGGGCTGCCCAAGCAGACGTCGTAGCTACCCCGGCTGACAAGAATCACAGGAGTAGCGCTGCCGACTCCTCTGGAATCACCGAGGACGATCACAATGTTTATTCCGGCAGGGATCGTCACTCGATCCCAGGTGTACGAAGCACCAGTGATTTCGGTGAAAGCCGCAGCAACGAGACCATCAGCACTACCATTGTGGAAAGACTGGAGAAGACGTCACAATTCTGGTCCCACAATGAGTCTCGGTATACTGACAAGGCTGAACGGTGCTGACCATGGGATACCTCCGTGAACAAAGATGAAGGATGTAAGATTGCAGAAATCTCACCTTGTCCGCCTGTGGTGTTATAACCGATGGTCAAGGGCTCGCATGTGGCGATGCTTGCTCTACAAGTCAAACACGGTGAGCGTGCCGCATCGAGTGCCGCTGGCCAAAGGCTTGATCACCTACGGAGGCACAATGTGGAACGCGCTCACGACGGAAACAAGGAGGGAAAGGGTGTAAACCAAAACAAACTCCATGGCTGGGGCGTAAGGGGAGCGGTGGAGGGAACGGGATCGATGGTATCTACAAACCCTGTCTCGCTTCGTTCCGGAATATTAGCAGGTCTCCGGTCTTGTGGTTTTTAGTACGTACCCCCGGCGGCCTTTCTGTTTCACGTCAATGCAGTTGACATCATCGGAGCAGCGGTTTCACCCCACAGTCGACATCGAATGTTGACTCTGTAACACTCTGCATATGAAAATGAACACCGGTTTTCGCATCCCTCTTTTGCCTTACTCGATATGGTAAATCCTGGAAGTAACAATCAGCACGAGATGCCATATCACAATCCCCGCCCCGCTGCCCCCCTCGCACTTATCCGTGGTCCAGCGCTTGAAGGATTGAGTGGCGGGTCCCTTGCACAAAATCTCTGGACAGCAGACCAGCCACTCGCTCGTCGTAACGCATGGCCGTACACCACGCTCGCGCCAAAAAAAACACGAACATCCCCAGGTGCTCCTGCAACGATCAATCATCCTCGTTGCGTCGGTGCCCGGCCCACTGCTGCCAACGGCCTTACAGATGGGACCTATGCAACCACTGTTGTTCAATGACCCGTAGAACCGCGGTTGAGGGTTGGTCACTTACCTGGACTTTCTACGGCACGGGGCAACATCACGAACACGCCCGAGCGATGCATCGAGTAGCTCCGTAATCTCTCGTACGGACGCGCCGCCTGAAGGATGGAGACTGGTCACTTTTTCCTTCAGAACCTCGGAGAGTGGCATTGCGAAGTTGGTTGGCGGTCAACGCGTGACGAGCGTTCGGAGACTTCCGGCGAACTTGGGCCGGAGCCCCCAAATCGAGAATAGTGGAGATCGAAAAAAGAGAAGGAAAAATCTAACCCACATGGCGTCGAGCGACTGCGAACACAGTTTGGGGCTAACGAAACCACCTAAGCATTGGATCAGCACGCAAGCTTATGCGGAGATGGGATATGATGGAAACATCTGCTTCATAGTACAGCGGTGACAGATTTTGGCTGAGAACGGCTAGGAACTTGCCACTTACATCGAATTAGCACACAGCACAGCGGCCTGTCTGGCGACCTTGTGAGGGCATCAGAAATGCGGCCTGGGGTAGGCCACGCGAAGTACCGTTTTGGAGGGGGGATATGATCAACCCTGGGCTCCTCATCGCCTCCCCCGCCTCTGCCCGCTTTGCCTGTCCTCAAACCGACAAGAATCTTTGCGCTTGAAACTGTTCTAACCTACCGAACAAACTACTACCTACACCGATCTCACACGGTCGGCGACATTCACCCCAAGATGCCCGGCACATCCCGAACCACATCCCCCACCGCCCCATCGACCCATAGCGACATCGAAGAACTACCGGCCCCGACCCTACGGGAGAGAACCAGGCTACTACGCTCCATCCTTTCGCGGTTAGCCGGCTGGTTCCGCAGGCACTCGTTCTTTTCGGCCACCATCCTTTACTCGGCTCTCATGGGTGTTACTGCTGGCGTCGTCTATTGGTCCTACGATCAGGATTGGCGATATGGATATGACCAAATCCCAGACAACGGGAGTGGGGTGAGATTTTTTTCTGTCACGGTCCCCGTTGGGTTTGGACTGACACGAATTATCGTAGATCGCACTCATCGGACATTCTCATCGGGTAGATTTGGCCAGCAACACACTATCAATCCTATGGGAGATTATGGGATGTGGGGCGTATGCGCCAGGCGGGTCAGGATGCGGGACTTTGGATCGGGCGGTGGATATATACCTCAATCCGTGGGTATATATTCGGTGCCGATGTACACGATCTATCTTCTCACAACCAACAGCGAATCCGAGCCCACTTTTTCATATGACCCCGGAAAGTCTCCTTTGGGTCCAGGAGGTGTAACGCTATAGTAAGATTCGCGAAACGGTCTATCATTGGAATTCATCACGCGAACCTCCTTCCTGTTTAGCACGGCTCACGTCAATTGCTTCAACGTGGACCATTCTATACCTACTGGCTCACCGGGTATGGTCCCGTTCGATTTCTACTTCCTAAATGCTTTCGTGTTCGTTATCGAGAAGGCTACGAACCGGTCCGTGTCTATCATCACATTCGCAACCGGCGAGGGAGCGGAGAACTTCGTCGTCTCATCCAGTATGATGCAAACGAAGAACAACTATACCTACGATCCTGGGACAGGGCCGACCACGGTAGAGGTTGAATCTGGTGTGGTTTTTATTACAGTGAAAAGGTCGAGGCTTGCACAGGTGTTTACGGTGTGCTTGTTGCTCGTCAACACGGCCTTAACTATCTGTTCAAGTTACATCACGCTCCTCGTCTTTCTCAGGACGGATGGAATGCATGATGGTGTTTTTTTGCTCCCAGTCACCATCGTTCTGACCATTCCGGCCCTTCGGGGCCTCTTCGTCGGCTCACCTCCGTTTGGCATATATATTGGTGGGTCTCAGGCGTTTGGGTCTCAGTTTGAGGACTGACCTCGCTCTCAGACACATTCGGATTCTTCTTGCAGATGATGACAGTTGCTCTGTGCTCCATGGTACTGTTGTACGTCGTTGCTAGGTCACCCGCGCCGGGTTGGCGAGTCCCCCGCGGTGGTGGAAATACCTAATCGTTGGGCATGAGGACGGTGGACCGAGGGGTTACGGACCGAGTACGTTGTTTGTCCCAGGATGGTGAACTGGGCACATGAACATCCAATGTACCAGCCTGAATTGTCTCGAATATCCTATGAAATGGTACACCTTGCTGTGAGGTTTCCCTCGAGGTCGGGTCCCGGATTCTCGGGTGGCGCGATCAAGTCACTCACTCGTGCAGGGCCAGTCGGGAGGTGGACCGGCGGCGTCCTTATGTTTGTGAAGGTCCGAAGGGTCGCCGCGTGGTATACCGGGGGCCCCGTGTTTTGGGCACAAACAATGCGTGCAGATCCCGATACCAAATGATTCAAGAGTGCTCCATACCCTTCATCGTGTTTGTCAAGTTCCGTGGTGTATAACCCAAATGTAAAGAATAATACACGATTAAAAATGGGAATCGTAACGAAAGGTGGCCTTGATACACCACGAGTTCGTAAAATGACGGGATTGGAAGCGGTTGAATGAGCACGAACAATCATACCATTAGAAATGTCAGAAGGCGTGATACGGTAGCGACTCCCAGAATCCGTCGCCTCCGGACGGGGAGGAAGGGGTGGGTTCTTCAGTTCCTTTATCAGTGGATAGAGTCGGTCTAGATCGAAATAAAATCTCGTGTGAGACCTGGAGCATATTTGATGAGCACGGGGGAAGACTCACAATGCATCTCGTTGCGCTGCTTCAAGTGCCTGTCTGCAGACACGTTGAAACGACTCAGGCGCATCCTCGCTGTGATTTCGGCTCCACCGTTCCATCCATTGCTTGAGATTTTGGGCAGCACCGGGTCGTTGTCGGAATAGCAACGACATCGAATGGTCGACGCCCTCTTCTGTTATTCCATCAGCCCCCGGCGGCCACACCACCCATACAATCCCCATCCAGCACTCCAGCTTACTCCACTCCCGGGCCTCTGTGAGGAATTTCGTGATCTGTGGGCTGTAGGCGGTGGCACGTCTCAGCCACAGTGGGTCTGAAATTGCGAGTTCCACCAGCAACCCCCAGTACCAATGAGACAAGTGTTGAGCTTCATCGGAGGATTGGAGGGTATCCAGGAGGAGTTTCGCCCATCTGAACTCCCAGTCCATATCCTCGGTCGTGACGTGGAGATGGTTCAACAACTCAATGAAACTATTCACCCCCACCCCCTCGAATCCCTCGTGACCGATGAGCTCGACAGAACGTATAACAAGCCGCCGCAACCTCGGGGAGAAAGGTGTCAGGTTGCGAAGACCAACAAGGTGCTTTGTACAGGTGCCTAGTAACGTGTGTGCCGGTGCATGGGAAGAGCCTTTTGCGGTCCAAGCGTGGAGAAGATCCGCAATTGTTTCGCTTTCCCCCTTCTCGAAAACGGTGCTGAAAAATTCTTGGTGACGTTCGGTGTGAATGAGCTCGATTCCGATATAAAGGTCCCATGGGTCAAGGTGGCGGAAACCGATTTCCAGAGAGACAAAGAGGATACTCTCCCAATCCTCAAAACCTTGGCGGTTCTCGCATATCACGGAGCACCATTCATGCGCCATCTTCGTCAAGTACCGGGGACGGTTTTCCAACTTAATCAAGTCGCACAACACGTGTTGGATGAGTTCGCGTCGAGGGTGGGCGGTATTGACAGCCGAAATGATCGCTTCGGATAATTGATGTAGGATGGGTTCCATGCGATCACTGGTAAAGAGTGGTGTGAGCAACTTGAAGAGTGGGAACGGGAGACATCGCACGATTTGTCTTGGACTCTCAATACCTCATCCTCGACAGGCGAGCCGAGGAAGATGCACCAAACTAGAAGGCGGTTGAGTATCACATCCAGGGGGATGGTGGTCTCGCGTGTGCTGAAAATGCGACCCTTGAGAAACCTGAAGCCTAACGCGGTCTGGTTGGCCCAGGACAGATGCAATAATACATTTGAAATCCAATGTGAGTGCGAGGGGGTCTGTCCTGGGTAGAAGTCGAGTAGGTATACGAAGCGAAGTTTGGCAGACCAAGTCGTGTTGATCCGGAGAAGATGGCTGAGTTCACGGTCAGAGACTGGGGCGGTGTATTCTGTCGTCGGGAGGGGGAATATCCTCGCAAACTCCTCAGATTTACACATCGCAAGGGCGTGGATCCACACCATTGCCCGTCCAGAGTAGTATGCCCTGTCCCTTGAACCGGGATACAACTTCCTAGTGGAATCGAAACATGCCTCGAACGTAGAGACAATCAAACCGTAGGGGGGTTTGACATTGGTTCCGTCCTCGAACCATTGAATCGTTCCAGCGAGTCGGATAGCGGCCTCGAGTGCCTCTGGGTCGGTGATGTTTATGAGGATCCACGACACACATCGTACGTCAGCGGCGTTGGTTCTACGGATGGTGGCAAGATCCTTTAACTTCAACCACGGTTCAGATCGTTGGACCTGTACGTTCCCGAGTGGGATCAGCGGTAGAGATCGGCGACGTAGGTGTGGCCGGACTCTCTGACTCCACATCCGGCGGGTCCACGAAATCGTCGAGACAATTCCGCCCCGAATCTTCTTCCATGGACTGCGGAGAGCGGTAGATGCTGGTGTTTGGAATGGACACCCATACGATGACGTGCCAGCGACCACAATTGCGAGGTAAAATACAACTCCAAGGCCAGTGAGGCTGATGAGGGTGTATGCGACGGAGGTGTTGATGGACCACATGTATCGGCAGAGTCCGCAGGCGAGGAGGAGGAGGGCGACCTGGAGCATCATTGGAAGACTCTCGACGAAGAAGTGCAACGGCCATTTGTTTAGTCCATCACATTTGCGCTGGCGGTCTCCGCAACGCTCGATCATCGACCCGCCCGAATTCCGCAGGTACCGGTTCAGCCATTGCTTTCCCAGCATGGCGATGAACGCGGCAAGCAGGGAGATCAGAAGGCTCGCGTACATGAGCCCAGTGACGGTGACGATCTCGTTCGGTGGAGATTCCTGCGTGGGTGGGACCGTGGGGGTCTCGCCTGGGATAGCGGACTGATTGAGAGTGAGGAGGATCGCGCGGAGGAGGGCCGCGGATTGTTCGTTTGGGTCAGGCTGAAGTTTCGAATGGACATCGATGACGAAAGCCGAGCTGACGGCAGAGAACAATCCCGCCTACGACAACATAGTGAGATAAGCGACCAGAACGCATGACGAGCGACGCACGAATATCAAGGTGGTATTGAGGTCCTCGTCATACTTCTTGACATAGTCCATATCGTACTCCGTCGACTCCCTCTTGTACATCGTGTAGAAGTCGAGGCGGGGGTCGTCGGTCTTGATGGGTTGGAAGAACGCCCTAAGAGCATCTTGGAAACTGCATCCGCTCAGCGGTCAGCGACCCGGTCAACGTAGAGTATCAAACATACCACTTCGGGTCGATTTGCAGTGGTGGGGACTCTCTTTCGTTCTTTTCACCAGGACCACTGAAAATAGGTGGGCCTTTTTCGCCGCTTTCAGCACCTTCCATGAGTCGTTGTACGTGCTGGAGTGTAATTGACCAGCAGAGAGGGCGGTGTGGGTCGAGGAGATGTTGATACTATGACGATTATGCGGGAAGGAAGTAAGGGTGAGGTGGACTACAAGCTGTTGGGCGGTGAACCACAAGGAATGCATACGTACCCGGAAGGCTGGCCGACATCCGGACCTGCCATTACTAGCTCTGAGATTCCCAAGCGCTAAAGCTTTCCGGGTTTGTCCCTCTGTAAACCTCAGACACTACGAGGAAGCATTCTGGATTTGTGGGATGAGGCGGGGAGATGGTGGGAAAGAAGCAGGATCCAAGTCGCTTGAAATTATTACCCGGTCCTTGAGCTCGTTATGTCCAAGTTACATGTCTGTTCCTCGCAGGACTCACTCACTAAAAAGTGACCTAGGTATTTCTATCCTCTTACTCTGTAGTCTCGCACGAGTTCGAGCACAGTAAGTTTTACAGTTAACGTTGGTGATCAACGACATTGCTTGAGAAAACAGCGACCTCCCTACCCTACGACTCGATCGATTCGCATTCTACCAATGACTCCGCCATGCAGTGGACACAATCAACGGAACTACATATATCCCACTCCTCATGTGCGACCTCTGGAGGCGGGCTTTTTCCCCACTGGGAAGGTTGTCAGCACACGGCCCATCTGATCCATTAAAACGGGACGCACCCTCTTCACCGACTCATCCGGTACGTTGATAACTTGAAGCTCTTCCACCAAGAGACCCAACTGCTCAGCGATCCAATTATCCGCTTCCCACAACTTGAGGATTCTGAGCCCATGCCCTGTGATTTTCCGATTCAGGAGACAGTTGAGTAAGGGCGTGGTCGCCCGCTCCTTGAGCAGTGAGATCGACTCGAGTTTTGGACACGGAACGATCGCATCCGCCCCGGCGGGTGTCAGGGCACCCCACAAGGACTCGGACACGGGTCCCTCATCCCTCGACTCCATCGAGCGCACTTCAGGATGTAACCCGAAAAATTCCGTCCACCGGCCTCTGTCAAAATCCGAATGATCGATTCTGAGGGTGGTTACGGATGGCGGAACCAGTGGGAGAATTCCGGTCATGACGGCCTCTAAGGTTGCTTCGCTCTCGTCTATGTCGAAGTCGAACTGAATGTGAGTGCTGCCGATTTTGACTTTGAGCGAATCGTAAATCCCATAACCACAGTCGGGCCAAACCTCGAATATTGGAGGGTTTGGGACGAGTCGGCTCGGAAGTCGATCATCGGGGAAGAAGTGGTTAAGAGACAACTCCACTTCCCAGGGGGAAAATTCTGCACGAATCTTGAGGGAAGAGATGGCGGGGATGTCCATGTGGGCCAAAATATACCCAACAAGCTCTGGGAAGTGGTCTAGGTCGAGGCAAGCAAGGTTCGCGAATTTTACGATTCGGGTGGGGGTGTATTGTAGTTGGCCGCCCATGACTGGGACCTTCGGCATAAGTCGCAACAGCGACAAATTCTCCAATTGAGGGGAAGCTTCAAGGATCCCGAGCAATTCCTCCATTGAGATCTCCACGAATGAATCGCAATCAGTGAAGTCTAGGTGTAGTTCGCGTAACCCGATGAAAAGGGAGGACGACCAGGGCAGCGTGGCGTTACTGAGATCGAGCACCCGCAACGGCAGGTCCGCTGGAAGTTGTAAAGCCACCGGATCTTCCATGAAGAAACCGTTCCACTCCTCCCACGGAGGATAGAAGTGGATCTTCACGTGTTCGAGACGAGGAAGAGGACGTTCGAGGATCCAGGAGAAGTTGGTGATATCAGAAGGGTACCCGCAGACGTCCAACGTGTGAAACCTGTGGCCACGAAGTACTGGCGGGTTGTCCCTGCAAATGCCCAGGGTGTTTCGGGTGTATTCGTTCCGCACGTCGTCACTTGTCAGAAGGTTCGCGATTATCACCTCCAGGTTCCCCTGCGATCTCACAAATGCAAGGAGGGCTAGCCTATCCAACGTGAAATCCGCCCTCCGCCATAACCCGGTTGTGATGGACATGATGTCGTGAATGCGGTAACACGTGCTGAAAATTGGCCGCCAAACAGAGGGATCCACATCTTCCATGATATACGATAGGATGTGGACGATGGTTTCGGTGGGAAGTCGTAGAAGAGGGGAACATAACCAGTTCTTGAGGCGGAGAAGTTCCATCATGTGAACGAGCACGTCGGCGACCTCGTTCTCGGCGTTCTCCACTGTGGTGCCGTCGGCCTTGATGAGAATGGGTGCCATGAACCAATGTGAAGACTGGAGAAACGATAACCCATATAATTAGGGGACGCGGTGGATGGTGGCAGTGGAAAGCTGGTGGTGGACGTAGTGTTTGTTCGAGAGTCCGATAAAGGAAGGCCGATCAAGAAACGTGCACCCGTGCCGGTTTCTCACCAACGCACTCCTTCGGTGGGCACTCTGCAAAGGCGGGAATTCGTATTCTGGTCCTTCGGATGATGAGCGTAGCCGAAACTTTGCAGATGACCGAAAGGCTACCCCCAGAACTTTTGGAGAAAATCCTGATGCACACCCCTATCCCCGATATCATCAGGTTGACGCAGGTCGGTAAACAACTTGATTGCAGTCAGAGGTCTCAGCTCAATTTCGGACGTCCTCTCCTTTTCTAGGTCAATCGTGGCTTCCGCGATTTTATCCAGGATTCGCCTTACACAAAGCACCGAATCGACCTCTTTGCCGCAGGGTTGGAAGACAATTCAGCCACGAATCTAACCCTTGCCGACAGACGTAGAGCCTTTAACGAATATCGAACAAGATGGGAAACATTCGAGCCCACCAGGCAGCGCGAGCGGTGGATCGACTCTATCTTCAACACCAATAATTGGGCCAAGGCGTTTGGTGTTTTTGCTTTCATCGCTGACCCCAAAGAGTTCGTCGAATTCTTCACCACGGAGTCAATCTCACGAGGGACCACACGGAAAGAGTGGAAGTTCCCACTGCCCGACTCCGCGCGCCAAGGATTCGCGATCAACCCTCACGCGGACGTACTAGTTATTGTCGCTCAGGGGAAAGCAGGGTAATTATCCGATACAGGAAAGTCACGTCCCCAGCTGAACGATGAGATACAGCGAGCATGCGCTACACCTCTTGAGTATGACAAGCGGCCTGCCTCACCCTGCCGCTGAAAACCCAATCATCATTCACCGGCGAAAGTGCAGACCTATCAGTTTGTTCGGAGACTACTCTATATCCATCACGGATTCCAGGCTCGCTATTCTGGTGGGGCCCCCACTCCCCCCAAATGGGATGGATATAGTTGTGTGGGATTGGAGGACAGGGTGTGTTTTACTTGTACGCGAGTCCCTTGCTTCAGTCACAGCCTCCTATCCAACAAAATTACTACTTCTTCGCAGGACCACGGAGGCCTGGGCTACCGGCAATTGGGATTCGTGGATGAATATTCGCTCGCAGTGCTCGCGGATTCTGATCGAGGGAATCCTCCACGACTGCAAATTCTCAACACGGAACGGGGGACGATCAAGAAACCTACGCGGACCTCATTTTCCTTCTCGACCGCTTACATGGACACTCACACTTTGTATCTATCGTCGGAACCGTGTGGCCACATCTCACCGGATGATCTCTCGACTGCACCCTTCTACTCGGATCCTTCTCAGCGCATACTTGCCTTATATTTTGGCAAGCGTGGTGCGTGTTATGCAGTCAACGTGGAGCTATTGCTCGGACTCGCGCGAGAGCGAGAGGGTCAGAATATCAGGTGGGAAGAATGGGGGGCTCATACCATCGAGATTCCAGTCGGAGGGTTGGATCTCCTCGCGCATACCTGGGTCTCTGGGTGTCGACTATTTCGCATCGTGTCCGACGGCCTGTATGGCAACGCTCTATGCCACTTGCAGATATATGACTTCAGTCATGCAGGTCGTGTCAAGCACCTGCACACGCTGGATAGGACAAGCCAAGGCAGAGGGACGAGGTGGATTTCACCGAGCTTATATGGATATAAGCTCCCCTGGGGCGTTCTTGATTTGTGGTATGCAACCGCCGGACTTGACAGCATTTTGTTCTGCATCGTGAGCATTCCCATCCTTGCTCCCACCAGTTAACGACTGAATGAGTGTTCTATATTTGTTGTTCCGTCCAGGGGAGTGCACAGGAGAGCGCATTCGGTGGAGGGTCTGGCTCTACAACAGCGCAACTGCACGTGTGGAATCTTTAAATGTGACGTCGAGCGCACCATGGTGAATACTGGGGTTGGCGGGGTCGACTGAGGTCCGCGAATTTTGTCAGCCCGCCGGCAAGGGGATTCCGTGTGATGATGACCACACGAACCCCCTCTCCTAGACCGGTAATTACTTTGAGGACGCTCCCCAGTCGTGTCTTACATTCGCGCGCACGATACGAGCAAGGTGTGGTTGCTACAGTAGCGTACAAGTGAACGCTGGTCCATCTGTAAGTGCAGTCTGTATTTTACTGTATACATTTTATTGTAAACGAGACAGACTGGAGTTGACGTTGAAGGGGGAACCCGCCGTTATGCGTTTGAACGACTTCGATTGTATTCGCATGAAACTAATGGTCATGGGTGGTCAAGGCGACCCGGTACCAGCGATCTTTGTGCGCCGTATGCACTCACAGTGACAAACCCCCGGCCGTCGCGCTTGATTTTACACAATGATGACACCGAATTATCTCTGGCGCCCCGCTGCATTTGGCTGAGGCTGGCAGGCGAAAGGCCACTGTCATTGCCTATCTGTATCATCTGTGCACACGATCCCGACGTCCCGACGTCCGGAGTGACCGCCTGTGGAACGGGCAACTGGTAAGTTCTCTGAAGTTTCAAGATCGCTTAGCAGCCACCCAGATTTCGCTCCTCCATGCCTGAAATTCTGTCCAATACTGTAAATATGACCTTCGATATCCCACTGCTCAAAACATGAACGTCACTCTAATTCTGTTTGTACAGGTGTGGGGTCCGAGAACGATCGAAAACATAAAACCCCGTGGAACCGTTAAAAGGCCCAAATGTGCAGGGTGCATCCATCATCCATAAAGTCATCTGGGGTGCGATTGAGCGTCTGAGCAGCGGCATGCAACACACCATTCAGTCTCGTGGCCAAGAAAGAATGGAGAACACTCACATGGATGAATACAACGCTGTCCTGGCCGCCATTCATGTCAAACATTTCGGTAAGGTCCCATGGGAGTTGTACATTCGCCCCGGTGGGTGCCATATACCTTACTCCGCCCAAGTCCGTATTGACTCGTTCGCTCAGGTGTTTCGCACGTCCCTGCACGCTGAGATCATACACCTCCATCTGGGTCGCACCGTCTTCTTCTGAAGTGACGGAAAAAAGCCGACATCCAGAAATCCAGGCATCGACAAAATACTGTTGGTGATTTGAGGGGATGACCACATGTTCCTTCCATTCGTCCCACCCGATCTCGCACCCCCCGCGGCCCTCAACCAGTTTTAGTAACGATTCCACCGGGAGAACAAGGTAGCCAAGAGGATATTGCATGGAAAATGCGACGATCCGCTGAGCAGGATCTTGATGGAAGGGGGCCAGGTACTCTGCAGGGGATGGCCTGTGGGCTCCCCGATCTAAGAGAAGAGGTGGGTGTCCGAAATCGCGGAAATTGGGGGAGAGATGGAACAATGTCTGCACAGGGGCTCCTCCCGCATTGTTCTCCGTGTCTATCAAAGCGATACATGGCAATTCATCCTCAGACAACCCAAGGGTGACCAAGAGCCGATAATCGTCGATGAAATCCACAGAATCGTAACGTTCGTTATCGAGGGTCTGCGTAGGTGCTTGAGCTTTGTTTGTCGAATTATGCACCAAAAGTTTGACACACGAATAAGACTTGAGCGGTTTTCCAGTCCCAAACGACCATGTGCATCCCGTATTCCACACTCGTTAGGATCACAAGCCGGGAGCTTGCTATCGACACGGAGGAGGAGCCATAAACGTTAGCACTACTGTGCGAGTAGCAGATTGTTGGACACTGGGCTGCGGGATGACATGCACCATTCGACAAAGTCTTCAGATGGATGGCAATCTGCATATCGCTGTTACACCGGAATGAGCTCGCAGTGACGAATCTTATGGCCGATGTACGCACAGCACTTCCCGCACTTCGACAAAGGCGATCACGTCGGCCCCAGGGTAAAAGTGATAAACTTCCACCTCAATGCATGGAAGTGGGATCTCCCACATCTTGTGCGGTATTCCTCGTGAAGCGGATCCCAGAGTGAACAGCTGAATTGATTCCTTCATGATCGCATATACGCCGCCTGCCGCTTTCGAGTCGTTATAATTTTCCGGGATTCGTAGGTCGTCCACTGCCTTCTCTTCAACTGGGCGCAGCGAGCCCAAACTCGAGCAGTATTGGTGAAAAGCTCTTCGGCTCTCGGAAAGCCCAGCTCCCGCCGCCACATTATATTCTAGTCCAGTCGCGAATAGATCTATCTTGTGTTGAATCAAAGGAGATGCGAGGATGACATCGCAGAAGATGCGATTGACCTGCAAGGATCTGTGTTCAGTTAGCTTGTCCGCACACGTGAAGTGATTTCCTGACCTGTTTGAACCTCAAAACGTCCAGAACAGACACATTTTCGAGTATCTTTGTCAGCAGTTCGACAGGAAGTCTTTGCGTAATGTCCGTCATTGTGGATTCGGTTGCGATTTAGAGGGTGAAGTATCCCGCGGCGGACGCGCCAAGCGTTTTGAAGTTGGCCGGGAGTGTCGCAGATGGTTGTGGTCCTGGGACAAGAAGCAGACCCATGATCGGCCATCCGCGACCGTGGCTTCCCAGTCTGCCACTCGTCATTATAAAGATTCTGCGTGCGATGAACGTGTACTTACTTGACGTGGTAGTAGGGTTAAGAAAGCATTGAATGTTTCCCGCAGGATAAAATCGCGGGACGCCCCGATGGCTACATTTCGGAGATTGCCTGGCAGACGCGAGATCGTCATCCGCGGCTGACTCAGTTGAATTTCGAGAGTGGATCATTCCAGCTGCATATACCACCGGTGGAACGTCCGGGTCATGTCGGTGGGGAATGAGAAAATCCTAGGCGCTGGAAGGTGACTATCGCAATGAGCGCCCAATTGTTGCCCACTAACCGCGACCACAGGTAACTGTAAATTCCGCCAGAATGATGTCTACGTCTCCACCCTACTTGACTATGCTCCCAACCGAGACCCTGGAGCAACTACTTCTGCATCTGCCCGGTCAGGATCTCATCAAGATGGAAGCGGTGCGAAGAGTTAATGCCAACTTCAGACGGACCGTTGTTGACTTTTCGTTGCACGATCTAGGTCAACCGACACTTCCAAGACCTCGTTCGTAACTCCCCCGCTCTGCAGCACCAACGCGACCTATTTGCCATCGGTCTGATCGATAATCCCTGTTATCCTTGTGACTTGGCCGAGCGTCAAAAGCTATGCAAGGGTTACATACACAAGTGGTCTGACGTGGCGAGCATCATAAAGGGCACCCCCAAATTGCCTCCCAATCAGTCATTACGTTGGGATCTCGCCAAGTACTTCGGGAATGGTCTCCTTGTTACCAGTTCTTTGGAGGATCATGGTCTCGCTTTCCTTCGTATCCCATCGGTCGCGAGACGAAAACCAATTGAGGGATGGTGCATCCCACCCATCTCTTTTCGGAACTCGGGTTATGTCGTGTACCCATCCGGGAATGTCATGGCTGTGATCGAACAGAGGGAAAAGTGCGTACCTGGGGTTCCCTCTTTATTCAAGGCTCAGCAACTAATTGGTCGTAGCTTCATTCGTATACACTTCCTCGGTCTTCGGGATGGTTCCCCATATTGTAAACCCCCTTCCAACGTCATCGTGTGGGAATTTCCACCAAGGGTCGTCCCGACAATGTACAACCTGATTGCCATCACTGGCTCCAGAGTCGCGATGCGTGTTTCCTACCGTGGCGAGGGTCCTCCGCTTGGTACACCGATAACGAGGATACTGGTGTGGGATTGGAAAATCGGAGAAATTGTGAGTTCTGTGATTCGAATGGTTATATTTCGCTCAGTTCACCTAATCAGGTCCTTGACCTTCTATCCAATGACGGGAGGGAATTGATTACATACAATCCCCGGGTCATCTTCCTCGACGAATTTCGGATGGTCATCATATCCAGCCGGTTGGCTATCACAGAGTTGGCGGTGTTCAACACACTCATTCCACAGGATCATCCTGGAAATTTACGACGATTCGGGGTCCCACTGAAGTTTCGCGATTGGCACGCTGAGATATTCGTTGACCATGACCGAGATTTGGGGACTCCGAACGGGGACGAAGCGCTCATTGCTGACCCGGTTCAGGCGGTCCTCGCCATAAAACTTCGACAGTCGGCAGAACACTGTGCTTTTCTCGTTGTGCGAACACAAGCTTTCGACCAACCATATTCGGAACACGGGGATTCCAGTATAGTTCCCTGGGCTGAGTGGGGGAGATATGTTGTGGTCTTGTGGGCCCCGGAGTTGCACACCCCTGAACTACTCACTCTTGTTCACGGCGCCCAAGTGATGGTTGTGCAAGTATACTATAGTCGCGATTGGCATCAGGAAGGGTACCCATGTTGCCATGTTCACGCGTTTGACTTTGGCCGGGGCAGTCCCCTGCCGCTTCGGCGTGGGGATAATGGGACTGGGTGGATGGCTTGGTTTGAAGACGGAGTGAGTTTTAGGTTTGAGTCGGACATTGATATGAGAGGGACGAACGAGTTGATGTCGTTGAGTGACGGAAGTTTGTTTCATTTGGTGAGTCGTCTCCCCCAATACCGTGGAAGTGAAGTCGTAGGCTCACGCCTCATGATAAGGGGATTCCGCGTGGCGGGGACTCTCTGAACCCCATTCTCCGAGTCTGGGAATTTCTTTAAGGACCCTCCCCAGCTGTGTCTTGCATTGTGTTTGTGATGCGAACGGGGTGTGGTTGCTACCACTGGGGGCAAGGGGGCACTTATCCAGGGGATACATTGAGGATACATTGTGATTTTATAATCAATTCGTCCAGA
>Ga0307515_10008480_pt1 | contig 20023 bp, 16 predicted proteins | sample 17_EM_MG_FD_194513 | JGI IMG/M metagenome (GOLD analysis project Ga0307515, IMG submission 194513) | Populus trichocarpa ectomycorrhiza microbial communities from riparian zone in the Pacific Northwest, United States - 17_EM | ecosystem: Host-associated > Plants > Roots > Unclassified | place... | reverse complement strand
TTTTTTTGCTTGCGCTACGCTGTGAGCGGATTAATTTTTTTCTAACCAAAAAAAATATATTCAAATGGTGATAACCTTAGTGAATCCATGTTAACTTGATTAATCCATGATTCGAGATAACCCTAGAAAAAAAAAAGGAGAAAAAAATAGAAAACTCAAGGCTCAGTAACCTAAAGTCAAATGATGAAATAAAAAATTAAAAAATGACCAAAATTAAATCGAGATGGTCTTCAAAATCAACAACTTTGATAATTGAGACTGAGATGACTATACAGAAAATCAAAAACAATTCTTGAACAAAATTCTTAACCATCAAAAAATTAAAAAGAAAACAAATAACTGTCGAAATAAAAAGGATCAAATCTGGTATAAAAACTAATGAAAGAAAATAATGAGGGACTTAATTGAAAAATAAAATAAAAAGAGGATAAAAAAGAACAATTAAAGGAATGATAACTAAATATGAAAAAAAGAAATAAAATAAAATAAAATAATAATAAAAACAAAAATAAAAAGAATGAGTACCATATTTAATATAAAAACAAAACAAAACAAAATGGAAAATGATAAAACTGAAAAAATCTAAAAAAAAATGAAAACAAAGAAAGATCCTAGTCAAAAGAAAGAGGATCATAATTGAATTTTTTTCATTATTTTTTTTATCAAAACAATATCGTTTTTATTTTTTAGCTAAATAAAAAATCAAGCGATTAGTCAGGGGAAAATCATTTCAACACTCGTTGATTTTTTTTTTATTAAGATAATGTCATCTTTACTTCATGCATAGTAAAAAATCCAATTGACCTCGGTAACCCAGGTTATTCGACCTAACCCATGACCCGGGACATGACAATGGTTGACTCTCGGGTCGGGTTTTAAAAGCATGATAAAAAAAAACACCAAATATAATATGAAAATTCAATGAGATTAAACAATGAGAGATGCAATTGCCACAAAATAATTAATCAAGAAGAGAACTCAAAATAAAGGGAATTAGAATCATAAGAATGGAGATCAAGTTCAATAATAATAAAAAAGAATTAAAAGCAAATGATTAGGGATTAAATTGAAAAATAAAATCCAATTAAAAAAATTAAAAGCAAAATAAATAGGAATCAAAAGAATGATGATCAAACTTGATAAAAAAATCAAAAGCCAAGTGATGAAATTGAAAAACAAATAAATCAAATTCGTTACAATTAAAATATTGCAATTTTGCAAGACCAACACACCTTTTGTGGTGGAGGAAAAAGAAAAGAGAGGGAAGAAGAAAAATTGTCGTCGGAGCTTCTCTATATCATGGATGCCGACACACGCTGCCCCACCGTGTAGAAAGGGACGCGCTGCTTCAGATGACGTCCCAAAAGGCTATCAATGGCCACCAGAAGGCGCCTCCCAAAAGGCGAGAACGCTTCCCACTTGCGGGCGTATGCTCTGCACGTTCCAGCTATTATTTTTGAACTATAGAAAGACCAGAATACCCTTGACTGCACATGATAATTGTAGGAAAACCGAGGTTAAAAAACCAAAAGTACTCCTTGATCTTAGGCAAAAAAAAGTCGATCCCATGGGCTATGCGGTAAGTACACTATACAAAAAATATGAAAATCCAAGAACTCCCCTTAAACATTAGCTGTAATTTTTTTTTCAATAACATAAGAGTAATTATATTATACAATAAATATGTGAAAATATAATTCTATCTAAAAGTGTGTGTTTATTTTTTTTTATCATTAAAAAGTTAATCAGTTATTTTAAGGTGGATTGTACTATAAACAATTTATAATAAAATATCGACGAGTTTTAGTTTTATTTTTATTTGTAATAATAGTAGTTTTCTTTCGCAAAAAACTTTGTGCTGGAAATGCTTTAATCTCACAATATCAAAGCTAGTGCTAGAAACTATAGTTTTTAAACCTGGTCCGGCGGGTCAATCTGGGACTCGGCTGATCCGGTGTTGGAACCGGGCTGAGTTTTAAAAAAAACCAGCCAGTGATTTGTCCCAGAAAAACCCGGTCGACTCGAGACTCGTAAGACCCGGGTAAACCCAGATGAGACCCGACTGTGTTTCTCTTTAATTTTTTGTTCTTCATCTGGGAAAGGTATTACTAACTCGCTGGATCATGACTCTCTCTCTCACCTCATGTTCCATTGCTGTCAAATAGAAGATTAAAATTCTGGTTTGTGAATGAAAATGATATGGAATAAGAGAGGAAATTGTAAGGTTTTATTTATCGTGAACCAGGAATTAAGGTCATGCAATTTTACTTTTTACAAGAAAGAAACATAAACCAAAGAGCAACAAAAATCCAAGTTTGTATGAGGGAGGGGTACGGGCTGTGTCTACAACTTGCATATTTTTAGTGGTCTACAGCAGCATCAAATGCTAGCCTTCTGGTTTTTTTTAGGGGCATCTAGCATTGGTTCCAAACAAAGAGTAATAAGTGTGCTTACCCCACAACTTGCATACCTTTACCATGCTACTATTTGTTTTTTTTTGCTTTAATAAGGACACGCAAGAGAAAGGCCAACCTTTTCAGGTCCTTCACTGCAAAGAAATCAATAATTAAAAAGCCAACAAGATTGAACATGCTTGTAACATGTACTATTTGCTCCTGAACCAATTATATCTTGTAACTAGTTAGATGTTTTATAAACCTTGTATTGAAATTCTTTTTGTTTTTGGGTTGATCTAGTTGTATTGAAATTCTTTTTGTTTTTGGATTGATCTAGATTAATTCATCTGATCCGTGACTTGATCATTATATTAGATCGATCATCGGATTGGGTTTAAAAACTATGCTAGAAACTTGACCTCACAAGTCACCCTTTTAGGCTTTGTTTTTTTTTCTTTAATATTTCATTTATTATTATTATGATAGTGATTTTTTTATTTAAAATATATATTTTAATATTTATACATCAAAATAATTTAAATAAATATATAAAAAAATTATTTAAAAAAGTAATTTAAATTTTTATAAAAATATTTTTCCAAACGGTTCCAAGTCTAACTTTTAAGCCATGGTCACATTACTGAAAAACCCTCCTGATGGAAAGCATTCAAAGCACTTTACAAAAGGAATTGGAAAGTAATAGTGAAAGTAATAGTATGCTTGGGAATGCGAAACCGTGTTTCTTTAAATTTTATTTTATTTTTTTATTAAAAATTATTATTTTTTATATTTTTAGATTATTTTGATATGTTAATTTAAAAAAAATTAAAAATTAAAAAAATATATTTTTAAATAAAAAGATATTTTAAATTACAACCCTTATAACAATTTTTTAAAATGCCCAGGAATCAGATTTTTTTTGGAGCAATGATGCCATTGTTCCTGGCGGCAAACCTTTTGGGTTCAGATATTATTGAAAGCATGTCATGCTTGTTATTTTGTTATTTTTTTAATTATATATATTTATAATAAATTATTATTCAAATTAATAAATTTACACATATTAATTATACTTTAAATTTTATTTTTAAATCAAAATATTCTCCTTTTAATAATTCAAAAATACAAGAAAAATACATGATTTATTATTTTATGTATTTAACTCATTACATGACAGATAAATATATTAAAAATAAATCTTAAATTATAATAATACATATTTATCTGATGATATCACAGCAGATATCAGCAGTTTAAGTCTATTTATTTCTAACTTGTGAGTTTAATCGGTATAAAACTATATGATATTATCAAATTTTTCTGATTTGATAATTTAATTTATAATTTATTATTCATAAACACTGATATCAGCAGTTTAATGACTTTTTGAATGAAATAAATCCAGAAAAAAGGGCAATCTTATGCCAAATCCATGTTTATCTCATGGTATTATTATATGTAGTTTTTTTTATAAAATATTTAACTAAAATTGTGATATGTAATTTACGTTGTGGATTTTAATATAATTACATATAAAAACTTATTAAACATGAATTTTAAAATATAAAAACCTATCGTCACTTAAACAATACTTAATTTATTTTAAGTAAAAAGTATTTTTAACATCAAAATATATTAAAAATAATTTTCTATTATTACTTTAGGTTGAAAAATAAATAAAAAGATAACATAATCAGAAATATGAGAATATATTAAAAATTCATTATCAGAATAAACAAAATTATTTTCTTAAGAAGATAAAAGAAAAAAGGATTGGTAAAGTAGAGCAGCGTAAAACCCCAAAAACGCGCAAGAGAAATGCCATCGTCACCATCCATCAGATATTTCTTTCCTCTTTTTTCTTCTCTACCAAACGCCCAGGTATATAAATACAGAGACTGACACACACACTCACTCACTCACTCTGATCGATTACAGATAGGAGAACAATGGCGAACCCTCAGAAGGCATGGAAGGCGGAGTACGCCAAGTCGGCTCGTTCTTCCTGCAAGACCTGCAAAAGTATCATCGACAAAGAGATTCTCAGGCTCGGCAAAATGGTCCACGCCAAACAATTCGACGGTTTCATGCCTGTATTCTTCCCCCCCTTTTCATCGCTCTTTCATTATCCCACTGTCTTTTCTTTTTCTTTTTTGCATTTTGCGACGCTTTCTTTCTTTTGACAAAAAAAAGGTGTAAAAAATTGTCAATTTACGGGTCTCGCTTGCTTCCCCCGGCCTTCACTTCATTGTTCAGTTTTCTGCCGAGGCTTAGGTCTATACGTTGAGGCTTAGTTACCGTCGATACGCAATTCCATACCTTGGTTTACTGTATCCACTTTTTTTTTTAATGCCTTAAAATGCATGCGATTCTTTGAACCAGGCTTCGTAATTGACCCCGGTGTCTTGTTCACATTCTTGAAACTTGTTCACATTCTTGAAACTGTAGCTGCTCAGGAATTATCTCCTGATTTTTATTATCTGTTCGATATACAATCCACTACAGGAAAGAATGATTGAACTTTGAGTTGTAACTTCTGTTTCTTGGTTTTCTTACTCAATCAAAGAAAGATAGACATATATTTTAGGACTCATATAGTTGTTGATGTTTGCGATTTCTTAGATGTACGTAAGTTATCTCTCCCCCTGTTTATTTTTTTCTGAGTTGACCCTTTTGAATTATATCCTTTATTTTGCCTGTTTTTTTACCAAAATATAAACCTAAAAGAATGAAGTGTGACGTGCATCTGTTTTCTGAATAGATGTGGAACCATGCCAGTTGCATATTGAAGAAGGCAAATCAGATAAAATTGTAAGCGTTTTTGTCGCTGGTAATAATTATTTCCGAGATAATATGGATGGATGCAATGATTAAACTTCTGTATATCTTCTTTCTATTAGCATTGATGATGTTGAAGGTATAGAATCACTTCGATGGGAAGATCAGCAGAGGATTAGAAAATATGTTGAGGAAGGAGGTGGTGGTGGTGATGACGGTGCTAGTGGTAGTGGTCCTCCAAGTGCAAAGGCTGCAAAGGCTATGGAATATGGTATTGAACTTTCACAAACTTCACGTGCAACTTGCAAGAGTTGCAGCGAAAAGATCATGAAAGGAGAGGTAGCTTTACACGTTTCCTGGTTTGGTAAATTATTTTTTTTTTCTGATTTTGCATCTTTTCACAAGAAGATTGATAAACGAATCCACATATCTATGAAAACTCCTTATACAAATAAATTCAGATATCAGTTGACATCTGGTACAGCAAGGTATGATTGGAATGAATGATTGTTTTTTCTATGAACTTCATTTCTGAGGGGCTGCAGATTATTATAATGGATGTGTAGGTATTTGATTTAGGATGGTTCCAGAGCTTTCACTTACATTTTATTTTGCAATTCCTGCATCAGTACTTGTGTTTTTTTGGCTGGCTGATCTGAATGCATTTGCCTCCTTTAGTTCTTAATAGCATGTACTGCAATACCTTTTACTTGTTTTACTAGTGGTGTTTGATTCTCTCTTATGAGGCCTCACGTTGCTTTTATTGGCTAAAAAAACAAAAAGAGAGGAAAAAAGAAAGAGTCTTGCTGGATTTCTCTCTATCTGTTCTTTGTGCCCTGTTCCTTCTTGAGAAGTTGGCCAGCGTCTGGTTTCTTGGTTAAAATAAGCTAAGGTTAGAACCAAGAATTGGACTTATCAATTAAAATAGCTGCGTGCTTGAGAACCTTCCATCTTAATTTTTACAAAATGTTGGGCAATTTCAATTGATGTGTGGGTCTTTGGGATATTAAATATATTTTTGTTGAATACTTGGAAGTTGTACTTGACAAATTTTTGTTCTGCCATCCTTCTACCTCGGATAATGTCCAACTATAGGAGCTGGAATTAACAAATGTGTGTGTTATAAGAGCATATAAGTCGCCACCATATTAGGAAGTTGTTACTATTAATGTGACAAATTCTTGATGTTAGAATAATATCTTATAAAACCATGAGATCTGAAAAGGTCTTGCTGTGTATTTCTTCACTTTTATTGTGTTGATTCTATCTCACATAATAACAACTTCAATTTGGTAGACTATTTGATCTTTTGAGTCTTTTCTTTAATAACTAGATCATGCTAACATGACTATCAATTAAGCTGCTTACATTTCATCTTTAAAAATATGAAATCAATCTAGGTTCGTATTTCCTCCAAGCCTGATGGACAAGGACCTAGAGGATTGGCATGGCATCATGCCAATTGTTTCATGGATTTGTACCCATCTGTCCAAGTGGATAAGTTGTCAGGATGGGAAAGCCTTGCAGCTCCAGATCAGGCGGTGGTTCATTCTCTGGTTAAGAAGGTTCCTTCTACTGCTAAGACTGGTATAATATAGAACTAACTGTGCCATGCTGTCATGGCTGCTGTGTGTTTATATAGATACACATGTCACTGGATGCAGTCTCTTTCTCATTGCTGTTGTCTTCATAGGCATTAAAAATGAGGGAAAAGAGGATGAAGAACTTCAACAATCATCTTCCAAAGCTGGAGCAAAACGTAGAAAAGATATAAGTGGTGATCAGAAGTCAAAAGTTGCCAAATCTGAAGATGTATCAACTAGCAGGGCTGCATCTGCAAAGAATGATAGTGAATTGGATAGCAAACTCGAGTCCCAATCCAAGGAATTGTGGGCCCTAAAGGATGACCTTAAAAAGCATGTGACAACAGTAGAGTTGCGTGCAATGCTGGAAGCGAATAGCCAAATTTCTAATGGATCAGAACTTGATTTGCGAGACCGTTGGTAATATCTTTTAAAACAATTCGAGGCATGCATGTTATGGAATGTGTGATTTCTGCATTAGCAACCATATACAAGTTTTGCGTTTTATCATGAATGCTAATGCACATGTTTTTCCATGTTACTAAGACTTAAAAGGGATAAACTTTTAACGTTTTGAGATGATTAATACTATCCCTGGATAGGTTTTTATTGGTGTTGCTGGGGTTTGAACCTGGGGACACGTACTGCTGAAATGATTGTTAGTTCAACAGATGGTGAAAGGTCATGGACTTTTCTGTGCAAGTCCAGTTGTTAGCTTGTTGCAATACTCTAATTTCTTAATGTTTCTCCCACTAGTAATGATCATGGAATTATCATTGCCCTGATAAATAAGCTTGGATTTAAATACACATGGAAGTGCTTGTTCTTAACATGATAACTGTGACTGTTAAACCTCTTGATGGATATATTCAATAAATTTATGAGTTATTATGAGTTTGTAATTGTCATTTTGACATCACTATAGACCACGGATTTCCCTTGCATGGAATTTTGATGCAATCTTTACTGCCATAATTCCTTTATAGTGCTGATGGGATGGTTTTTGGAGCACTTGGCGGCTGCCCGATGTGTTCTGGCTCTCTTCATTATTCTGGAGGTATGTATAGGTGTGGTGGGTACCTGTCAGAATGGAGCAAATGTTCATATTCAACTCGTGAACCAGCACGTCTTAAAGGAAAGTGGAAAATTCCTGACGAAACTGATAATCAATACCTTATCAAGGTATACTATTGTGAGTTGTTTCATGCAGTTATTATGCTAATGGTAAATTGACTCACTGCTTGCTTTGCAGTGGTTTAAATCACAAAAGCGTAACAAACCAGTTAGGATACTTCCTCCACCATCATCTAACAACCTTTCTGGAAGTCAAGCTACCAGCAGCCAGTCTCAGTCTTCAAAGAGTGAAAATCTGGGAGATTTAAAAGTTGCTGTTTCTGGGTTACCCAAGGAATCCCTGGTATGGCATATATTCTATAGTTTGGTGAAATTATTTGTCAAATATTGTTGTAGCCGACTCACTAATTTTGATCATTTTATACTTGGACTAATTCTTCAGAAAGAATGGAAGGGAAAAATCGAGGCAGCAGGTGGGCAGCTTCATGCCAAGATCAAGAAAGGTATTTGCTCCATGGTTTTGTTTTTGAATTAAATAATTATTGCTGCTATGAAGAGACTGACTCTTGCTGTTGATTTAAGACATTTCTTGTTAGTCATTCTGCTTAATGAGTTACATTGCAGATACAAACTGCTTTGTTGTGAGTGGTGTAATGTCTTCTGAAGATGCTGATATGAGGAAAGCAAGGTAAAGGTGCTTTCTATTTGCTGATCTTACTAAATGTCTTCTTTATTCATCATAAGTTGACTTGGTGTCGTTTGGATTGACAGGAGGATGAAATTGCCAATCGTCAGGGAGGATTACCTGGTTGACTGTTTTAAAAGACAGAAGAAGCTTCCATTTGATTCTTATAAAGTTGAAGCCTCGGGTGGGGTTTCTAGTATGGTCACTGTCAAAGTGAAAGGGCGTAGTGCTGTGCATGAAGCTTCTGCTATGCAAGACACTGGACACATCCTTGAGGATGGGAAAAGCATCTATAACACAACTTTGAACATGTCTGACTTATCAACCGGTGTTAACAGGTTATCTATAATGTCTCGTGTCTTTTTGTGGTATAACCTTATTTTCTTATCTATAATGTCTCGTGTCTTTTTGTGGTATAACCTTATTTTCAGCTGATATCTTTAGTTTTCCTTGGTTTTGAGTGATATTGCTCCATTGATTTTTTTAAAGTTTGCCCATATTTATTGCTTAATTCCTGAAGATGAACTGGCTTTGAAGGGTCAATAAGCTTTGTGTTGAAAAAGGATAGTGACTATATGGCCTGCGCTCTTTTAATTGTGTCTAGTGCTAATTAGACTTTTGAAGTTTGAGATGACCAGCTAATGCAAGAATTGATTTAGATTAACTACTTTGTTTATGAGATATTTTCCTCCCTTCTAACTTTGATCTGTTTCCTGTGTAAAGCTTCTACATCCTTCAGATAATACAAGATGACAAAGGGTTAGAGTGTTATGTGTTCCGTAAATGGGGCCGAGTTGGAAATGAGAAAATTGGAGGAAATAAACTTGAAGAGATGTCAAAATCAGATGCCATCCATGAATTTAAGCGTTTATTCCTTGAGAAGACTGGTAATCCATGGGAAGCATGGGAACAGAAAAAGGATTTTCAGAAGAAACCTGGCAGATTCTTCCCATTGGATATTGTACTTGCTTATTTTGTTTTCCAATATCTTATTCTTCTTAGTGCTCCCTGCTTAGTTCTTAGTTCTTATTGATGTCTAAATTTGTAGGATTATGGAGTAAACAGACAGGTGACAAAGAAAACTAGGAGTGATGCAGACAGCAAATTAGCTCCTCCTCTGGTGGAATTGATGAAGATGCTCTTTGATGTTGAAACATACAGGTATACACTACTTTCCTTTTCACTTTTGACTTTTTTTTCTTTGGGTAATTGTATGTGTGAAAGACCAGATCTTGTGGTTTGCAGAGCTGCTATGGTGGAGTTCGAGATTAACATGTCAGAAATGCCTCTTGGAAAACTGAGCAAAAATAATATCCAAAAGGGTAGTTACCTATTAAATTTTTTTTTCATTTGCTTTCTGATACTGAAGCAGATCTATTTCTGATGCTGTAAAAAACCTTGATGTTCTGAAATTTGATTCGTATTTCTTTGTGTCGAGCCCTGTATTTATAATATTTTACTTTTCCAGGTTTTGAGGCTTTGACAGAGATCCAGAATTTATTAAGTAGCAATGCACATGATCCTTCTATCAAAGAAAGCTTGATAATCGATGCTAGCAATAGATTTTTCACTGTGATCCCTTCTATCCATCCTCATGCTATCAGAGATGAAGATGATTTTAAATCAAAGGTACAGGAGGCCAAGTGTGATAACATCATTGATGTTTTTTACTCAGCTGCCTTTTTGTGCCTCTCTTATGGTGGATATTTGATTGGTTGGTTTCCCTATGGTCATAGTAATTACTAACTCATTTATTTGTGACTTGCAAATTGATGCTGTGTTGAATCTTAGTGGGGACTTCTTATATGCTGTATTAAAAAGTGTCCTGCCCAATCACAATTACTTACCCATGCACCTCTCATCTTAACCGTCTCTTTTAAGCCTCTCTGAAAGTCGAGTTATTTTCGCCCAAACTTAGAGAAAGAAGTGAAATTTTGCTGCCTCTTCTTAATGCATCGTATACAGAAGGTTGAAAATAAAATTTGAAGTCACTGGAAAATTATACCTTAGGGGCTCTACAATGACTATTGATTAACTGAAGTTTAATGGTGACTATATCTATCTCGTGTACCATGCCAGTATGAGGAATAATGTAGTTCACTATTTTGTTTCTACTGTAGGTGAAAATGTTAGAAGCTCTTCAGGATATTGAGATAGCTTCAAGATTAGTTGGCTTTGATGTGGATAGCGATGATTCCCTTGATGATAAGTATAAGAAGCTCCATTGTGATATATGTCCACTTCCTCATGACAGTGAGGACTATCAGTTGATTGAGAAGTATCTCCTTACAACTCATGCACCAACTCATACGGTGGGTTAACCTTCTTTATAGTTCAAGCCCTCAGCACTGGCTCTGCTGGTGATGAGTTATTGTTCCTTATTTTTTTCTTTCTTCCCCGCCATCCTAACAAAGTAATCACTGGTGTTTGATGTTATTATCAGGATTGGAGTCTTGAACTGGAAGAAGTATTTTTGCTGGAGAGAAGAGGAGAATTTGATAGATTTGCCCGTTATAGAGAAACGCTTAAGAACAGAATGCTGCTATGGCATGGTGAGTATCTCTTAATCAATTATATCTACATACAAACTGCTTTTGATCAAGGTTCATGGAAACCTGGAGCTTCAGCAGTAATGCAGCATGATTACAGAATCAGATATGTAAGTGAAACCAAAAAGCTGCTCCTCTACAGGTTCTCGGTTGACGAACTTTGTGGGAATACTTAGCCAAGGACTTAGAATAGCTCCTCCTGAAGCACCAACAACTGGCTATATGGTTCTCTTTCTCTCTCTTTGTTTTTCATTGTGTGCATAAATGTGAACACTTATACATATTTGGGTTCATAGGCCTTGGATTATCATTTGTGATTTTCACACGCATGCCTATCGTATCTTCCTCCCTTTTACAAGGCTGATGATTGAACACTTTGCATTACAGTTTGGTAAAGGGGTTTACTTTGCTGACCTGGTCAGTAAGAGTGCTCAGTATTGCTTTACTGATAAGAAAAATCCAGTGGGACTAATGCTTCTCAGTGAAGTTGCCCTAGGGGAGGTCTATGAGCTGAAGAAGGCAACGGTGAGTTCACATTCCATGATTTATATGGTTTGTTAGTGTGTGTATCTGCGCATGTCCACATGCTTGGTTTGAGTTGGTAAGTAACATTGTGCATGTACCCATTCAACATGCTAAAAAACAAGGCCATTATCCTGTTGTGGGCATGAATGTGGGGCTCTAGAGATACTTGGCCTTAACCTTTGTTGCATGAAGTTCTTACTCAAAACATACTAACTTGTGCCTGCAAGTTTGGCACAATTTCCCTCATTCCACTTGCTGTAAGATTTCTGATTTAGTTTGCATAATGACGGCTCTTCCTCACTGGATTTTCTGTAGTAGTGAAACTTGCTTTAGTCACCCAATATTCTCAAATGTTGGTAGGGTGGAAATCTGACACATTCAGTCTTCTGTTTGAATTTGTTTTTCCTTCTTTTCTGAATAAGAACCACAAGTTTATTTATAACAGTATATGGAAAAACCACCGGAGGGAAAGCACTCTACAAAAGGGCTTGGCAAGAAGGTACCTGAGGAGTCGGGATATGTGAAGTGGAGGAATGATGTCATTGTACCTTGTGGCAAACCAGTGTCTTCGAAAGTCAAGGCCTCTGAGCTGATGTACAACGAGTACATTGTTTATAATACAGCTCAAGTAAGTTCTATCTGCCTGGCAAAGTAGAAATTTTAAAAAACCTGCTGATGCATTGCTGTTACCATTTCAAATTTAAATTCAATTTTCAATACCTAATTAATTAAATGATATATCTCATTAGTAGAGTTTTTTTGTGGAAGTTTGGTATGGATTAAAATTCTAAGATTTGATCCGCTTTCGGAACTTTATTTTGACTACTGTACAACTTGATCAAAATGATCGAATCAAAGTCTTTTGCTGCTGTATCAGAGTGGTTATCTGGGTCCTGCCAAGTAATTGAAATAAGTAATGCTCAAGACAGAATTCTTATGATGAATTATCTCTTACGATTCCTTGATGATTTTGATATGATTATACTTTTCGATGCCCCATAAATGGAGCAGTCCTTAAAATAGTGGTTTTCTTGGACAGGTTAAAATGCAGTTCTTGTTGAAGGTGAGGTTTCATCACAAGAGAAGATGAGGACGTTGTCTTGCCTTAAAAGGATATAATCACTACATTCCCTATGAAATTCATTTTGGATACTGTAAAAGGGTTCTGTGATGAGATCTCATTTTGGGGTTTGCTGGAGATCTATCAACCTTGGCATTTTGCATGTGTAAATGGTGTTCCCTAGCATGGATTATGAAAACATGTCTGAATGTTTAATTATATTAACTATTGTACAGATTATGGGAATTGGTATTATGTATCCAATGCTTTATGGGCTTGCCCTCTTTTGCTATTCATGGGTTTTCCCCTCATTGTATGAAGGGTTTTGGGGGTGCCATGCTGGGATGCAAGCATCCGAGCACCTGGGCCAAAACTATAGGTAGTCATGTTTAAAATTTAGTACTGCGATTGCACTCTTAGATAGCAAAAACTTTACAAGTAGGACCGGGGCCATCTCAACCATGCATGTCCGAGTCTTAGCACTTAAGGTGCATGTGATTTGTGGTCCGTTGCTGCGATTGTGATCAGTTTTGGCTTCTCTGTAAGGCATCTACCAAGTGATTGGATTAAGGAAAAAGCTTTAATGCAAACGTAGAGTCGACTGGCCACATGAGCATGGAGGAGAAGCAGAACTATAAATTTGGAAGCTTACACTTTAATGTGGTGTCAGCCACATTTATGTAGCAGAGGAGGTGGTTGATAGATATCCCAATCTATTCTGTAAACATAGAAGAAAAGGTGGGGCTGTATGTTTACATATCAAAAGGGTATATTCTATATTGGCTAATAATCTGAAAAATCATATTTCAGAGCTTTGTAAATATGAACATACATGCACGATTGAGGGAGGAAGTGCTGTTAGAATGGAGGGCGGTGTGTTGGTTAAGCCTTCAAAGCCTGCTTGTGTGTTATGTGCGAGGATAATGTTAAAAAGGGATTCCAAAATCAATGATGATTATGTCATGGTTGAGAGACCAGAAGCTGGAAAGATTTGTCATGCCACTTCCCGAACTGCCTGAAACGGGTTGGCGAGGAAAGATGTGATGCAGTGCTAAAGCTGAGGTAAGAAACATGATATGTGCTCACACTTTTCTATTCAAAGTGCCATTTTCCTTTTGCAGGGTGACGAATCCTTCGTGCTGTTTAATCTGTCCCTTTGCCACACTATTTTATTTATGTTGTTTTAGAGGAGGGACGTGGCTGGCTGGTCCTAGCACCATTTCCATGACCTTACCTATCTCCCCACAGCTGGTTCGTTGTTGTGAGGATGTGTTACCTTTACGCTGGGCAAATCTGTTAAATGATCGACTTTATGCGTTGAAGTTCCTTCACATGTGCTGATGCAAGGGGCAGTAATGCTTCGCATGTTCTCTCCACAACAAACTTACGTCTTGTTCAATACCTTGAGCTGTGAATCATTGTAAAAAACATTCTTCACTTAAATTATATATGAGAATGATCGCCAAGTTAACATGACCAGAGCCATGGAAATGGTAAGCCAAGTCTCAAAATATCACCAAGAAAATGCATTAAATAAACTTAAAATCATGAACAAATACTTTTAAGGAGCTCGATTAAAGTCCCCCCTCTCTGTATCTTCTTTCCTTTTCCTTCTTGAGAACGAGACAATCCATTTCTTGGATATTTGGACTTGCGAGCAATTGTGACACAGCATCATGGACCACCATGGTACTGAGGCCTAGCCACCCATAAGAGGTTGTTATGCTCTCTCTCTCTTTTAATTTTATAATTTGTTTGAATTTTAAAATTAACATTTAAAGAAATTAAAATTTTTAAACATATCAGTTCGATAAAAGAAAAATGTATTAAAAGTGTTCAGAAATAAAATTTAAGTTTAACTGATAAGAAAACTATTCTGAGAATATTATTTTTGTTTATAAAAAAATATCTGCCAAGCCAGCCATTGTATTCAAATCCCCTATCTAAACTATATTTTCTTTGTTTAAAAAAAAATAATCATAATTCAAGCCACAAGATCCTTGAACCAAGACATTTAGAGTTGCCTCGTGTTTTGTCTCTTGTAATAAAATCGAAGCCTATGCACGAGGGCAAGGCGCCCCACTTCGGTTAGCTTTTCTAGAACTGAACACACTTTAGGCAGGCGAGCACTAACCCCATGACATGATCGACATGAGAGCTCAGGTTTCCAAAGGCTCAAAAAGTCAGCTTCGCTTCTCTACGCCACTAAGGGGTTACAGATATATAAATCCTTAATCTGTAAGTAAATTAAACTTAAATATCCAATTACTTGTATTTAACTCTTAAAATAACTATTTTTAAGACATTGAACTGGTAGTTAAAAAATAATAATGTCTCCACCGTTTGATTCCCCAAGTAAAATTCCTGATTTACTTGTAGTTAATTTATATTTTTTAAATACACCAGACTGATTTGAGGATACATATTTAAGATTGTTTAGAATAAAAAATTTAGTTTCATTGGTGTACAAACTGGTATGAGATAATTCTTATCATTGAATTAAAATAATTTTAAGACTTAGAAACTTATACAAGTAATCATGAATTTGTCCCTTTAACACACATTAGTCCTTAACTAATCACTCACGATGTCTTAAATTATTAGATTAGTTGTCGGTGAACAATCACCGGAAGGTGGAGGTTTAACACCACAGCCACAAAGCGACAAAAACATCAGTTCCCAGGTGCGGCGTTCGGCGGAAAAATAAAAACTTAGCAATCAAACGTCCCAAAAATCAAACTTAAAAAAGTAGCAGTAAGAAATTTCAAAAGCAAACTATATATTAAATATATTAATTAATCAAATCATAAGACAGTATTAATGTATAAATCATGTTAATTGAGTTGGTCTTTGTTAATAAAATAGAAGCCTCATATTGCATAAGTCCATTGATAAATGTTCCCTCAAAACCCTACATGGTGGCCTTCGATGTCTCCCATTTACTCTTATAAGAGATCCTTTGTGTCCCTTACTCCTAAAGCCCCCACCTCACTTGATCCCCTCGCCAACCATACCACACACACACTAGCCTCATTCGTTTTTTTTGCACCATTTCCTAGTGTGCTCGTGTGCCTTTAAAAAAATTTCAAGATTCTCTTCTTCTCTCTGTTTCTTTCTTCTGTTTCTCCCATCATGGCATCATCTGTGACTGGCACTGGTTCTCCTTGTGGAGCATGCAAGTTTCTCCGGAGGAAATGTGCCTCCGATTGTATCTTTGCACCTTATTTTTGCTCTGAACAAGGGACTGCTCGGTTTGCAGCCATTCATAAGGTTTTTGGTGCTAGTAATGTTTCCAAGTTGTTGTTGCATGTCCCGGTTGCCGATCGTTATGAGGCGGTTGTCACTATTGCCTATGAAGCTCAAGCAAGGATCAGAGACCCCGTTTATGGATGTGTTGCACATATTTTTTCCTTGCAGCAACAGGTTTGTGGAATTCTTTGTATCTTGCTTACTCACAATTTATATAGATATATATGTTTTTTTTTCTTTAGCATATTTTTCAAGCATATATACCATATAGATCATAAAGGTATATAGTGCAAAATTTTCCTTCTTGACATTTTTTTTTTTGGAAAAGGGATTTGTAGAAGTCTGTTTATTCATCTCCAAAAGGATTTATGATTTTCTCTGAAATCTAATGCATTATATTGTGTTTTTAAGGATTTTTTTATTTATTTATGTTCAACTCTTTCCGTAGGCTAGCAAGGGAGGATTAATTTTATTTCCAAAACCGATCAAGTTTTTTTTCCCTCTCTGTTGATGATAGAGGGTCTTGCTTGTGAGCCCTTGGTCCTCAAATCATGTAGCTGCAGGTTTCATCTTTACAGATATAGTGTCAGTGTACAAGTTAAGGAAGTTCTAATTTTTGGTAACTGTTTTTGCTTTTGTAGGTGGCATGCTTACAAGCACAGTTGATGCAAGTGAAGGCTCAACTAGCACAAAATCTAATCGATTCAACACGCATTAATATAGAGAATACGCATCATCAGTGGCAAGGAAATAACATTTCTGGGGTGTCATCATTTCCATCTTATCAAACTTACATCAATCCAATCTCTCCACAAAGCTCACTTGATTCGGTTGACCTTAACAACAGCAATATTGATCATGGGATGATGGATATGCAAGATATAAAAAGCGGAGAGGAATTTGCATTCCAATCCTGTGCCAAGGTCAAAAGACCATACAATAGTGACTTGGGTGAGCTTCAAGCACTGGCACTTAGAATGATGAGGAACTAATTAACAGTAATTCATCATGAACATTATCATGTTTCTTTAATTTCTGCGCTAGCTCATCAAATGGAAAATCATGTGTATATACTGAGATCAATCCCATCTAAAGAGACTCCAGTTTTGATCATCAAAAAGCCTGATAGAGGCATTAATTTCCCTTCTGTTCAATCAGCACAAAATTACGTTGTAACAGCTTGAAAATGAAACTCCATCCCTCTCATAAGCTACTAGCAATATTTAATTGCTAGCTAGAGTGGTTAACTTACTTTCTGATGATAATTTAGTTTTCACCGAACAACAATAATGGGATTCTCAACTTTCAATTGTTTTACTTTCTTCTTCTTCTTCTTCTTCTTCACTTTTACTTGTAATGAATATTATAATTTGGAGAAAATATTCTATATTCTTCACCTATCAAGTTGGGGGATAAATTAAGGTGTATATAGATACAAATTTGAACCCTCTGTTGTCTTTTGCCAAAAAAACATACCATACCACCACTATTATAGGTGTTAACTAGAGACGACTATCTTAGATTAATTTGTAGTTGGAATCCCAAGGTTAATCTATCTTTCTTCTCTGGCAAGATTAATATTGGCCCCGGCTGCCCTTTCATCAATTCCAATTATCACTTAGGAAAATTTCATCTCAAGAAATGGGGATCTGGTAATATTTTGAGAGGAGATGAATGCTATGATTGTAGTTAAGGGCATAGGCAGGCACCCTTGTGGTTAGTACCCTTTAATGGACCTACTTGTCTCGGGTTTATATGTCCTAATAAGTAGGTTTACCTAACAAAAATACTCTTTTATGATTTTAGTACGTATAATCTATGACCTTGTATCCATATATGTAGACAATGTGTTCCCTTGATTGAATGCATTGGGCTACATAATGATCAAGTAGCTAGCTTTAACAAGTTTTGTTTAACCGAGTAAGAAGATGGAGGGTTGTTCTGCTCTCTAAAATCTTTAAATAATGAAAAGCCATTGTCCAAAAAACAAGAAATGAATTGCTAATTCATGTACATTGAGTAGATGTATTTACTATTGTGAAGGAAGACGACATTGCCGAACTTGTTTGTTGCAGCTTCAATATTAATATCGTGTTGTGTGCCCAGAGCCCGTCGTCCAGAGAGATAGAGAGGGCCTTTAATGGGAGAGAAAATTTGCGTTTTATATAAATGTCAATTTCTCTTCAAATCATAGAGGAGAAGGGGGAGGAGGAATTCCATGCATCAAACTTGAAAATGTATTTGTATTACTTTTTTAAGGCAATAATGATGGTGTCATAATAGTTGTCGTAGGTGTCCGTGCCGTGTTGAGGGATTAAAAAATTGTTTTTTAGTTATTTGGTTCAGAATTGCTAGAAAATTCAAGTATATTAGTTTTATCAGAGATTTTAAGGGTAAGAAACTAATTATGGTTAGGAAAAGTATTAGTATCCTACTACACTATCTGAGGCAGACTGCATTAAATGATTTGAATGTGATTTAAATGTTTTGATGAGTTTCTAATTAATGGTATGTCTATGGCTTAGGACAAGAATTTATTATTGTGAATAAATCTAATGTTTCGAATCTATTACGGGCTCGTGTACCCAGATGAATTTTTATAGAAAGGTTCTTTGCAATAATTTGTATATTGCGATAAAAAAAATACTCCTAATTTAAAATTTGTGAATATTTAAAATAATTTTGAGAATTTCCTGATCAACTCCTGATATTTAAATACCAATTTACTTGTAAGTCCAATATTTATACCTGAATATTGACCATTAATTTCATGAATTAATGGTTTTAGGGGTTATTGAAATATTGACCAAGTTTTCACGAATTCAATAAACTGATTATTAAATCCAAAATGAGTGCAAATATATATATATATATATATATATATATATATATATATATATAGTGTATAAAAATACTAAAACACACCATATATATTTTTTGGGAAAAATATGATTTTTTGTATTTTTGAGAGACTTGGTTGTATGTAACATGCAAAAAGATATTTTTTATTATTATATTATTTTTTTGTATTTTTGTAATGCCATGTTTGGCGAAAACCTAATTTTCCTTAAAATAAAACTACCCAAAACAAGTCTAAGAGGTGTTTGCTAAACACATCCTTAAACCAAAGAAACCTTAACAAAAAAAGCAAACCAAGCAAGGTCTAATGACTAGCCCAGTTCTAAACTAGCTAGGTTGACCCAAATGGACTAACTCGATCAGGGTTTACCTGACCGAGTTAACCCAGAAACAAACAAAAATAAAGATCCACACTCAAAACAGATTCAACATGAGAAAAAACATAAAAATTAAAAATTTCTCAAAAAAAAAATAGATCAAACACAAAAAGTATGAATATAAAAAACACTCAAACTTAAACCAACAATGTGAACATCAAACTAAACCAGATTTCAAGAAATAAAAAGCAAGGTTTTAATCATAATCAAGCATAGAACAAGAATCAAGTGTTAGTTTGCTTTGATTATTCCTCAAACATCATGATTTTGTAAAAAATAGATTTCAATTTAACACTAAAACCCATAAAAACATGTTATCAATGTTTGACTCCAAACCTGAACATTATCATAACTAAGAATACTTGAATAAAAAAAACTGATAAAAAAAATAAATCATCATAAACATGCAAAAAATTCCAAGCTCTAAAACTGTCAACCTAAAACAGCCTATATATTTATGCAATTTGAATTCAAAATGTTTTCCTAAACCCTCAACCAGTACCAAATAAAACTCAGAAATCTAGAAACATGCAAGAACAAAAGAATATCAACCTTTTTAACACATTTGATAAATTTCAAATCAAACTCAGATGCAAACATATCATATTAAAACAATCATTAATATGTCAACACATTCAAAACATTGTATTTAAACAATATAAATCAATCCAGCAGGTTTCATAGGCTCCACTTTCAAGGTTTGCAAGAATATACCTTCCAAACTTGAAATCTTCAAATAAAAAATGGATTTCTATTGATGCGTTTCTTTTTTCTTCTCTCCAAACCTAATAAAAACAAATTGAATCATTGAAATCATGAATTTGATAGGATTACTTAAATTTCACCAAAATTTTTTTTCTCTTTGTTTTTTTTTTAAAAGAATGGTTT
>Ga0307515_10008479_pt1 | contig 20023 bp, 20 predicted proteins | sample 17_EM_MG_FD_194513 | JGI IMG/M metagenome (GOLD analysis project Ga0307515, IMG submission 194513) | Populus trichocarpa ectomycorrhiza microbial communities from riparian zone in the Pacific Northwest, United States - 17_EM | ecosystem: Host-associated > Plants > Roots > Unclassified | place... | reverse complement strand
AATTAGCTTAAAACCTATTATAAAATGTAACAAATAATTTAAACTTAATAAATCAATTAGAACAATTGAAGCAGATAATAAATTGTAAAAAACAAATAGAATGAATTGTAAAAAAATCAGGTTGATCGAATTTTAAAAATTCTTACTCGTTATCTTCCTTAGAAACACAAACATGTCTGATATTATGATTTTGTCGACGACAACTTGAGTTGGGTTAGTTAATATAAATATTACCCATGATTTGTTTTTTTTTTTGACACCCCTATCCCTCATGATACATGCCTTTTATCATGGTGCTAACCATGCTGTTAAGACTAGTTACAATAGTTAAAAAAACAGGTTTAGAAAACTACCAGGTCTGTCCTGATTGAATGTGGGTTCGAAATGCATGCTAATCCAATTAAATTTCTTATCAATAATTTGCTTAATCATCTCTTCTTACAATAATATAGAACCTTCTACTATCATCGCTGTCATTCAATTGTATTATTGTACACATTTTCTCTACTTTTAGCAATATGCTGCCCTCAAGGGTTGCCCCCACTATTCCTAGATTATATGATTGTGATTGCTGAGTATGTATTTTTATACGTACTAGCTACTATAAAAATGCTAGAAAACATGTACAAGAAAACATGGGAGATCTAATGCAATCTATCGTCCTGTCTGAGCCTAAGATTGAACGCTACTTTTCTATTTTTTTTTACTGCATTAAATATTAATAAATCTATTATGAAGCCGGCCACCCACCAAATGATTCTCTTCTAATTAATATCTCCTTTCTTGAGCTTATTAAGAATTGATTGGAATCAAACTTATCTTGACAAAAGCAACAATGTCTAGTAGCAGCAGCTTTTCTTTTTTGTACTTGGATTATATTTTTCTAATGTTCTTATAATTAATGACACCAACAAATCATAATTAAGTATTGTCTGGTGGTTACTTGCTGCAGGAAGTAGAGGCTTTGATGAAGAACCTGAACTTCATACCATCAACAGTCTTCACAACCGATCTGCCCTACACTGATTTTCTGGATCGCGTCCACAGGGCCGAGTTAAAGCTGAGAGCCAAGGGTTTGTGGGAGGTGCCGCACCCTTGGCTCAACCTATTTGTTCCCAGATCAAGGATTGCTGACCTTGACAGGGGTGTCTTCAAGGGCATTTTGGGAAACAACAAGACAAGTGGGCCCATCCTCATTTACCCCATGAACAAAAACAAGTGAGTGATTCTTGGCTCTTTAGTGCTCCATAACATGCATTTCATCTTTTATCTCTTATCTTTTTCACAAGCACTGCATGCATGCAACATGGGACTATCATTGTGTTGCTCTCATCACGACAAGTCTCTCATCAAGTGTCTTCATGTTGTTGTCGTCGTCGTCCAACCGCACACGTAATTAAGCACATGTAACTATACACTTTTTGAATACATGTAAACGTACATTTAAGTTTTGTGTACAAGAAAGCATGCTTTGAACCACCCTCTTGCCTGCCAATAATACATACGAGACAAAAACAAATAATGCTGGCTAGCTAGCTAGCTAGCTAGAGCCAAGCTAGAGATTACCTCTTCACGTTAGGGGTAGCTATCAGCCTTCCTTCAATAATACAAGGCATTGTCATTACCATTACCCTCACTCTTAGCAATAATACTTCCTTGTGTCAATAATATGTTGTTAGTTAATTACAAATCGGACGAGTTCTTGAGGACTTGAAAACGATGATGATAAGGAAAAGACGAAGAGGAAGGAAAGAGACAGGGTAAAAAATCGGGTAGACCCATGACTATGGTGGTCCTCTGAGTCACACTGATACACGTGGCATATGTATCTAACGAAACACGTGGCCCACATGCAAAAGAACCAGCTCAACAGATGAATATTTTGTATTAAAGGCCAGCTAGGATTGACAAACCCTTTTCTCTTTTGTTGACTGGAACCCAATAAATTGACGGTAGTGATCGTCCCAGTGGCAGATTCTCTTGTCAGGCGATCTTCGTTATGGGTCCCCCGTGAGAAGATGGTATCATGTCCACCTCCAAACTCTTACCAGGCCTTCAATGAGCAAGGATAGAGCTAAACAAGACCTGACATGATTGATAGGGCATGAAACTGTGAAGGGTATTTAGTATTTTTCTTGTCTATTGAGTTCCGAAAACCTAGCCTTGATGGGATCAACCATTGATTAGTCCAAAACCATCAAATCCCAACTAACATCATTACAAGAAAACTGAACTCTCACTCGAGAAAGATCCAAATCTGATGTCCTGTCTTGATTATTTCTTGTTTGCTAAATGCCGATGATCTTTCTTAACGTTACTGCTGTTGGGTTTTTTTTAATCTTGTGTAGGTGGGACCAAAGGAGCTCAGTTGTGACACCAGATGAGGATGTGTTTTATCTGGTGGCGTTGTTAAGATCAGCATTGGATAATGGTGAAGAGACTCAGTCCTTGGAGTACTTGACTGATCAAAACCGTAAGATCCTCAGATTCTGTGATGATGCAGGGATCAAGGTGAAACAGTATTTACCTCACTACACTACACGAGAGGAATGGATGGACCACTTTGGGGATAAATGGGACCGATTTTATCAGAGGAAAATGGAATTTGATCCCCGGCGTATTTTAGCAACTGGCCAACGTATATTCAATCCCTCCTCTGCCTCTACCAGTACGGTGTCTCCCCGGTGATGATGGCACAGGATAGTCTACTTACACTACACGGGATACTATACTAACCTCTAGAAATTATAATCTTGTACATACAGTTTTTGCTTAATCATCAATGATGCTAGATTAATAGCATTTTAGCAGTATTAGCGGTCCGCCTTTTATCAAGTAAATAGCAAGAAAAGAAAAATATTGTGGGTTCTTGAAGAGGGTTTTTTACAGTGTTGATGTTGAATGATTTGATTTTCAAGGAAATGAAAATCTGAGGGTCGAGATTTGAGCTTGATAAAGATTGGGTCCAGGGATCATGGACCGCGCATGTGATGCTATTTAGCAGCGCCAGTGATCCCGATCCCCTTGTCTGGAGCTTCGAAATACAAGCTCACAGCTGGTTCCAGTCACATCCAGCCCAGTTCATTGGTTCACCCTATTGACCCAGTAATGGCCACTTCGTTCTTAACATCATCACAATGGTTCTATCATATTTTGCATCTATAGAAATCAGTGAAAGACATCTCGTCACTGTTCTGACCTATCGGAATCTTGGTTCTGTTGACATTTATGACTCACTCTTTTACAAGAACTGAGCAAAGACAGAAACAAAATTATGGTAGGACCGTATACCGAACAGCTCAAATCAAGGGTGGATGATGGAAGAAGAAAATTATTGTAGGATCATTTTTTGGATAGAGTAAAATTGGAAGAAAAATCAGGTCTTTCTCAATCTAGCAATTCATAGACTGGTGGGCTATCCCACGAGAGCAGATTCATTCAATTTGGTAATCAATGTCTTGGTCAAGTTTTATTCAACAAACAGTTTATAAAAAATCAAGCTGGTGGTGAACCCACAAAATGCAGAGTGTCTCCCACCTAAACAAAAGCCAGCAAGGTGGACAAAGGTGCCGATACATGTAAGAAATCTCACTCAAAAAGTCGGCCAATATGAAGTACCTTCATGTATAAGTTGTTCACGGCTCCCTTGACCCTCTTGGCTAAAAAAGTCTTGCTCCTGGACCTCAATATCATGCCTGCAATAACCTCTGAGCAGTTCACTTTGCCCTCTCTCAACTTCTTTGAGGAAAAAAATATTTTCTCCAATTTGTTCCAACAATGGTACGCTTGCTGACTTCAGGAAGCAAGGGGGAAATGCGGAGGTTGATTATAACTCGCATCCCTACTCAAGAAGTCAATAAGGCGATGGCAAAATCTCTTCAATGCAAGTGACATGAGTTAATTTGAATTATCATCCGCTTCAAGTTGCTTCCCAAACTTCTTCAATGCCAGCGAGTATAATGTTTTTCTCTTCACTGATGCTCCTTCAGCCACCAATTTGACTGCCTACACGCACATCAAAGCAAATCATAACCACGGTTGCAGACTTGCAGTGTAACAAAGCAAGAGCAAATGATAAAAGAGATTATTACATATAACCGATGCATTGCGCTTGTTCCCGCACATAAAATGGGACCCACCATAACAATTTCTCACAGGGTAATTAAGGAAGACGAGCGGTGGTCATAGCAAGGTGCTTTTGGGAACCAAGAAAGACGATGCTTATCATCTTTTTTTCTATCAGCTATGTCCAAATGAAAACCACTCATAATTCAAAAGTGCATCAGGTTTTAAAACATCAAAGCTAACTGAATTCCACTCTGTTAACTTCAGAATCATTCACGTGCGAGATGAATTCATGTAACAATGATGGATTGCATGAAGAAACTTAATTATCATCAAATGGGTCATTACCGTAGAAAGAGTATGCCCACGGGAGATCAATTCTCCCAATTCATGCTCAAGCTGATCTTCTGACGGAGTTTCAACCAAACAATTTGTCCTGCCTTCAATTAGTAGTGTCATCTCCCCCTTAGGTTGTTGATTCAAAAAACGTACTTTGGCCTCCCCCAGAGTGCCCCGCCAAAACTGATTAGGCACACTCATCTTGATCAGTGAACAAGGATGACACAAAAAACTGGTGGTCAACTGATAACTAATTTATTGGGCATTATCATCACTTGAGGCTCAATAATAATTTTTAATGACAATTGGTTAAAATGATGCAACTTCAGTTCGAGTTTCCACAATCAGCATCACTATCCAAATTCTTAAACACTCTATGAACAGAATAAACCGGGTAAAAAGCAAAGAATAAAAAGCCACCTCTTCATGTATTTTTGTCATTTCTCGAGCCATGACACACCGCCTGCAATGCAATTAGATTAACTGTCACAACCAGCACTAATTAATCATTTAACTTACTGAACCATGACTATTTTGATACTCACTGTAGCTGGGCTTCTCGAAATTGTCTTGTAGGTGTCAAAAATGGAATCTAAACAGAATAAAGGAATTTACTTGGTCTTTTTCCAGTTCTTGTCAGGTTTCATATACTTTTAAACCTGTAGATTGTAGTCTGCCATTTCAGCTCACATTTTCCATCTATTGTTTTCGATACCTTTATCTTTATCTATCTAACAAAAAAATGGAATTAATTTGATCCATGAAGGTCAGAGTCCAGAATATAGATGAGTTCCATCATCCTCATGAAGTGCACTCATAACAGGGTGTTGTTTCAATTACTTGGACCACTGCATCCAAAAGGCATGAAGCCACACAATGAAAGGGTAGCACACAGAAATCTGCTTAATCTGAATAATGCACGTCTAACTGGAATGCCAGCAACATACAACCAATACATTTTTTATAGTGTTTCCCTGGGAACATGTAAGAACTTGCATATCCATACAGAATTGAGAAAATGTGAGTAGTGCTGTACTACGATGATGAGCCTTGTATACCTCGAGTGCTGTACTAACAAAAGATGATAAGCCTTATATACCTCGAGTCACCAAAAAGCAATGAAGATTCTTCGAGAAACTGAGAAAACTTGTGCGGAGGAACATAGAATATTTGTGTTCTTGCTTCATTTGCAGAAGCTGTCAGCCTTTCTCTCCTGGAAGGACCATGCTTGGAAAGAAATCCAACTAAAAAAATATTTTATATCATTAATTTTTGACAATCCTAATGCTACGAGCAAAACATCAGAAACGTATATGAGCATCAAATTTAGAACAAAATTACCAAATGTAAACTCATCAGTATCCAAGCCTGAAGCAGAGAGCGCAGCAACAACCGCACAAGGCCCTGGAATTGGAATAACAGGAATATTTTCATCGACGCACAACTTCGCCTACAATCACATTCCAAACACGCATTCATTATATCCTACACAATCGACTAAACAATTCACAGTTACTATTATCTTACAACATGGCTAAGAGCTGAAATTTTTTTAAATTTTATTTTAACAAAATGCTAACCAATTCCGCACCGGGATCACTGATTCCTGGCGTCCCTGCATCACTAATCAGCACCACAATCTCACCCTCTTTTAACCTCCTTAACACCCGTTGCTCTCTTTGAGACTCGTTAAATTTATGATAACTCAGCTGCAAATATAAACCACACAATTAACAACTAAAATAAAAAATAAAAACAGCAACGCAGAAAACCGATAACTCACCAGTGGAGTGCTGATGTTGTAATGACGAAGTAACTTCCCGGAATGCCTTGTGTCTTCTGACAGTATCACATCGGCAGATTTTAATACACGAAGAGCCCTGCATTGGTGATTTTTCAAAATAATTTAATAAACAAAATATAATTGTATCCTGTAATAAAACAAAATTTTTTAAAAAAATAAAAAAAACTGCTAGTCAAGTTCAGCAACTACCTCAAGGTAATATCTTCGAGATTTCCAATGGGGGTTCCAACTAAATACAAGCCAGGTTTCAAAGGACCCTGCAATCAGAAGAATTGATTAAACACGATGTCGTAAAAGGAGTTGAAAATCAAGTGATGGTGATATCTTACACGTTTTGAAGAGTCTTGTTCAATGATTGGGTCAGGAACTTGAGAGGCAGAGCAGAAAGTGGCGAGGAGGGGAATTCTAGGGTAACAGGGAGTTGATTTTGAGGAGATTATTATTTGGTCAGGGAAGAATTTGGGAGAAGTAAAACCACATGAAAATGCTGATGTTAGAGTAATCGTAATTGGAGGTAACCGTCGTATTATCATCATCATCTTCATTGTCACTCGCAGGAGATAAGAGTAAAAAGAGGGAGAGCGGTGTTCTGACGACAGTATGCTTGCTAGCCTATAGCAGCATCGATAATATGGGCCTGAGTGATTGTTTTTTCGTTATGATATTTGGTCTTATGGCCCAAATTCTGTGGGCTGCATTACGAATCTGACTAAAGTAAGGGCCTAAATCATACTTCACATTAAGCAGCGGAGAAATGTAAAAAATTCCGTTGCCGGGAATCGAACCCGGGTCTCCTGGGTGAAAGCCAGATATCCTAACCGCTGGACGACAACGGAGATCTTGTCGGAGATTGAAGCAAATCATATTCATATTAAATTATTAAAAATTCCCATTCCAAGCACGGCTTAATTACACCGTGTAAAAAATATTAGTCATATTTTCAATTCAAAGTCAATCAAAGATGACGCATCTAAACATCCAAAACAAACAAATCCATATCCTGTGCACCGGGTAGTTGCTAATGCTTCTCCTTCTCTTGCTTGTCCTTTCCTACCTCAACCAGCCCATCTATGCCGGCCACCACCGCCACCACCACCAATATACTATACTATACATTAAAGAACCTAGAGTGGAAACATTGTTTATATGAGCCATACACCACCTTAATTTTATTTTTTTTCCTTTTTTCATTTTTATCCTTCACTTTTTTTTATATGGTACTTCAAACCTTTATTTATCGTCTCAATTTTTTTTTTCAATTTGCATCCTTTTTTTTGTATTGGATCCTTCAACCTTTTTTTTTTTCATCCACAACATTCTTTTTTATTTGATCCTTTTGCTTTCCATCAATTGTGGTTCGGTTCGTCAAATTGACTCTAAAAAAATCAAGAAATAATGTTTGAAATCATGCAAAATGAAAGAAATATTTAAAAAATGATGAAAATGCAATATAGGAGAAAAACATAATCTATTATGAGTTGCAATAGTTATCCGCAATCCTTTTTTTTATTACTTGACTTTTTTATTCACAATTTAATCCTTTCACATTAAATTGAGTTGGGATTATATTTGATGTTTTTATTTTGGTTAGCTTTATATAAGGCTCTCACGATGTGAAGAATATATTTTAATAATGAGTTACTGCTCAATTTGATAAAATAAAATAAGATTTTATTGATTCAAACCTATTAAAAAATTAGAAATCTAATTTCAAACAGAAATAAATATTTCATCTTTTTTTTCTTCTAAAAAATAACATCTTTATCTTAGCTTTTAGACTTGATCTTTGGTTGAAATCAACAAATTTATTATTATTTATTAGCATATATATAATTCTTGATTTATTTTATTTATATCCATATAAATTTTTTAGTTTTTTAGTTAATTTTTTTTATGATAAAATATGTTAATAACGCACAAGTGTTTTTGTAGTGTTGAGAAAAAAAAAAGAAGAAGCTCTATCCCACGGCAAAGCACCCAGAATCAAACTAGTACCATCTTTGTTGTGGCTGAGCCCAACTTCAGGATGCGAAGTCTTGTTTTGTCTTTCTAGTAGCTTGGCAGGATTTGAAGAACTAGCGGCATTGACTTGGGTATGAGCGGTGCTGTTTCTCCCCTTTTCACTTCTTAATTCAACAGCTACCACTGCTAGAAAGAAAAGAATCCAAAAGATTCTCATTTGTGCCTCCATCAGTTCAGCAAGTAAGCTTCAGAAGATAGAATGTAGCAATTTCATGCCACTTCGTAGAAGTTAGTAAGCTTATTCAGTCCATTTCACAACTTGGTTTTGGTCCCTACCTGATCCAATAACTAAACCTCAACGAATCAAACACCCTCTGAAAGAGTGAAAAAGATGGCTTCCCAAACTTTGTCCCCGCTTGCAATTTGGAAGGAAGCAGCAATGCAAGCTAACCAAAATCCTCAAAATATCCATGCAATTTACACTCTGCCTAGGCAAGCGCGTATCAGCTATCGATCCTTGACAGCGATATCTCATTCGTGTAATTTCATTTCGAATTAAAGTAAATTAAGACTGCTTTTGATCAAAATATATCTGACGTCTTACAGCATGCTACGCCTACTGATTTATGGATGGGCATGCCAGATTGTCGAAAAAGAAAAAACATGGCAACGAATAACCCGTCTGTTTCAAGTGATGAGCCATGTTAAAAGCAAAAAAATAGTCGCATGATGATGAAGCACCGTCGAATACCGAAGAGCTTCCTTTTTCACGCAAAGAGCAAATGCGAGGTAGTCTATTGCCCACGCAGTGGTGAGTCTACCTTCCTTGAAATCAGCCTTTGTACATCACCCCTTTCGCTAAGGCTATTCATGGCCAGAAGACTCAAACATCGCTTTCTTTATACATTTATATAAGGCTTAAAATCACCCATTTATTCCCTGGTAGGGGAATATAGTTTCAATCTGGCACTTGATTGAAAAACTCTGAAAGAGTTGCAATATGGAATTTTTGGCTTAAAAAAAATACTTCCCATTGAATCTCTAATAGTTTTTGCTGGAAAAGATATACATCAGACGCCATTAGAATATATGCAGTATCTTTTGGGCATCTTATGACTCGGCTGTACTTGGTCTTAAATGCCTAATAAGATAGTAATAAAGGGAGAAGCCATATAAGTTGTTCTCCTTGATTAATATTATATATATTGCTTGCAAGCCCCTAATGGTGGCATCAAGGTACAAAGAAAAAAAATACCAGGTACGTGATTCACGGCCAAGGAAAAAAGTAAAGTGGTTACCAGAGCTATGGCCGCTCAAAGCCTTGCCAGGCCCCGTTCCACATCATCCATGATAAATGGAACTTATAGCCTTGTTATACACAGATGACAGATACATAATGGAATTAAACCTTGTCATCATGGAACCACCATCTTGTCTCCTTGGGAGATCGGCCACTCCTACAGTTCTTCACATAACGATCGTTGTCAGCAGGACGTTGCTGCAAACCATAACAGTGTATATATATGAGTGCTTGATAGAACAGGTAGAGCAAACAAAACAACTTTTAAATCTCAACAATTTTGAAACTAACCTTCACCGTTGAGCTCGATAACATAGAGAGAATGCTGATACAGATAGAACTAACAGTCATAGCCGGGGACCATGAATCATACAGTATGTCTGCAAGAACCAAGAACAAATAACAAAAATATTAATTACATACCTGTTCAAGGCACAACTGACCACCGTACCCTTGGTCGAAGAAGGGAAGCAAATGAAAAGACTACTACTATTATTTTCATGGAATGTCTTCTGAAGATGAAAAATATAACGAGTCTTCGGGCAGTAATGCAGAAACCCCACCCCTCCATGTGCATAATATTTACAACCAGCAAAGCCCAAATATAGTCCACTTGGTTAATAAGATAATGTTAAATATATCGTTCAATTTATAACTTCTTTGCAAGTTGAAAACAATACAACAGAGAACCAAACAAATAGAAGATTTGCTTTATATTTCACATTTGTTTTTAGCTTCTATTGTCTGACATAACATGCAAGTAAACTGAGTAAATTAAGATGCAGACAGAGTAAATTTTGTTTCCAAGTTCCACAACCAACCTTCCACATATCAATGATTTACGAGCTACCATTGCACACCATTGTTTCAAACAAAACTCATTTGCCAAATAAAGCAAGATGCAATGCTTCAATCCTGCTTGCCTAAGACAACCACCACCACTTCAAAATCTCCTTGAAACAAAGCCCTTATTCAAAGAATATCAAAACAACAGCATGGAATACAAAAGAATCTTCGAAGAACAACATGAAAAACTTCTTTGTACAGAAGCACCTAATAGACCTTACAACCAGAGCCAAAACCTAAGGAGGTATACTCTAAAAGCTTGGAGCGAAAGCTCATTTATAAAACCTTGAGAATCCAACTCAATCTATCTTCGATTCATACACAACGCAACGTAGTCAGAATCTCTAGCCTTAGGGCTATTATCCACTCAAAAAATAACAATAAACTTACACAATAAGCAAAAAGGAGAATGATGTTAAGCAATTTAACTAAATAAATATCACTCTACCATCAAGCAGTCAATTACCTAAACAGATATGTCCATTGCTGTAGATGTGAGGATGCAGAGGAGCCGGCGGGGCAAAAATCACCTGTTCCATCAATTTAACAAAATAAATACATAAATAAAATCATGAAAATGAAGCACAATTATTCTCAAATAACCAATTCACATAAAATAGAAAAATTAAAAATTAAAAAGAAATGGAACAAATCACTAACCTGTGGTGCTTCCATAGGGTAATGTTCAGGGAAATCAACTTGAAGCTGATAAGTTTCATTCGCATACAGAGTCCCTGCGGCTCCATTCACTTCAATCACCCATCTTTTACACCACAAATAATCCCAAATTAACCATAATTATATATATATATATAAAAAACCCCCAATTAAAGCAAAACCAATCAAATTCGTGATTAAAACGGTACCGTTGGAGATTATCAGTGACTTTATGCTTGAAGCCTGAAGGAGGATTGAGTTGCCATTCTGCGAGCTCTTTTTGCAGCCTGTTGCAAGCGATCTTGCTTAAAGCCTACGCAAGAAAAGTCAAGGAAAAAAGAAACAATCGAGATTAGGGCATAAAATAAGCGTATATAGATATTTGCGTGTGGGTAGAGATTTATAGAAAGGACGAGGACCTTGCGTGACAGAGCGGAGCTGCTTGTCATGTTTTTCCTCAGAGAGAGAGAGAGAGAGAGAGAGGAGTGTCTGTCTGTGTGTGTTGTCGTTTATAAATGTGAGGCCAAATTCATGAAATCTACTTTGTCTCGTTATGGAGTGGGAGTAATGTTGTATTTTGGTCCCCGGATGATGGGTTTTGTATTATTTTAATCCTTTTATTAATTTGTTTTGTCCTGGTGCCATTTCTCGGTCGAACATTTTTTTTAAAATTTCTATAATTATTTGCTTTTTTTTCCTGTCAAATATTACCTGATGAGGTTCGTGGAATCATATAAGTATTAAGTTCTTTTTCCGAGACTAATAGATAAACTGAAAGATTGAGAAAACTAATCATAATTTTCATGTTTGATTAAGGTTTTGTGTTTTTAAGCTTTACCTCGCATTTTATGTTAAGAGTCAGGTGGTCAGTAGACTAATAAAAAAATCATATTTATCATGAAAAGAAAACATGAAGATGATACAAAGTTTTTTTTTTAAAAAAAAACATAATTTTTTCCTCTAGTTTTGGTACAATTTAATAACAGTGATTGGTGATCTATAGTCTCGAATGGAGCATATTTATCTGCAAGTGCTGCTCATTTCTCGGCAGATAAATGGTCAGATAACAGTTTGTTTTGGATTTCGGTTCTGTGTGCATGCCAATGCGAGCAGAACACATAAGAGTCCTAAATTTGCCGTTCTCCCCCTGAAAAACCCACCTAAATGTGGTAATAATTCCACCATACAATGCATGCATGAATGGGAACTTTCTAAGCTCTTTGACGGGGCTACGCTTTGGTTTCATCATAGGAAACATGTTGCCAACGCTATAGTAATACTTGGAGGCATCAGCTTCGAATGGGTGGAGAGCACCGGTAGGAGAATAGGACAGGGCATTTGGACCCTTTAGGCCTTTTTCGCATTTGGTCTGTGGGCTGGGTTTAGCCACTAGAAACCCTATTTCGTATGCTACTGTTTCAAGATTTCTAGGTGTTCTGTTTAACATTTCAACCCCTAATATTGAAGAAGTAATGCGGTGATCAATGCGCATCAAACTGTTTAGGATTTGCTTGCTTGGACATGTTACTGTTACAAATTTTCTAAACAGTGATAGAAAATAATCATGAAAAGTTGAAGTAGCTTAAACACTGGTGTTAGTTGTACAAGATGTGCTCCAGGCCCATGGCAGCTTGTGCTTTCCCTGAAAATCACATGACAGCTCCAGGCTGTTCTCAGATATTTCAGTTTTAATTGCCTAGGATGAATGATTACAAAAGATGTTAATTGTCTATTGCATGAAAGAAACAACGAAGCACAACTTGAAGAAGGAATTAATTTAGCTATCAACCTATTCCTTCAGTCCTCTGAATGATCTGTTACACCTTCCCTTGTTATGAAAGAACTGCCAGGTAAGGGGTTCGAGTCTTCAGAAGAATCTGCGAACTCCACTTTGTACATTTCTTCTATCATAGGCTTCCATAGCCGGACTCGAGCATTTATGAACCAGTTTGAGACCTAAAACAACAATGTTTGCCCACAACTTTATCAGTGTCGAGCTAAACCGTAAAGAAAGCAACATTTTAATGGAAGATAAAGCAAAATTAAACTTACTTGATTCTTTGTCAAGCCTGTCTGCGATGCTAACATTAGCTTCTCAGATTCATTTGGATACCTGTGTGTGAATAACGAAGTCGGTAAATCACAGATTTAAATTTTAATGAGAGGATGACCACCATGGACTTATCACTGATTTTAAAGGACTTACGGATGCAAGAAGTGTTCAAAAAGCCAAGAGCGAAGGATGGCTACAGAAGTCTCTGGCAATCCTCTGATGGGTCTCCATGCTTGCCTTTGGCTTTGCGTCATTCCAAGCTGTTGAAGAGACATCCGATTATGTTTGGTCTCTTTATCAAAAAAGCTAAGTGGTGACAATCCTGAGCTGGTTCTTGGTAAATCTTGAGAGAATTTTCTTCTTGTCTCATTGATCTGGGACACTATGGCATCTCTTAAGTTGCAGAAGTGCTTGGACATGGCTTGGAGCGCTAGAGCTGTGTAAGATTTGGCAGCTCCTAAACCTGCCATCTCCTCAAATGATGATACCACTTCTTCCATTTGATGGTAGTATTTCTCGTATCTTCCCTCAACCTGAAATCAACAAGATACCTCATTATTAACCTGCTGACAGAGAATGTGCACTCAATACTGTTTGGACTCACCTCCTCCAACAATGCTATAAGCTTTGCAATTTTAAGCTGGACTTCGTGTTTCTCAGCTTGCACAAGCCCATTTCCCCACAGTTCTGCTTTTAATTCAGAAGAAAGTCCAAGAGATCCTCTACAACGAATTAACCTTCGGACATATTTTTCATTGCTAATTTCAACTGCCTTGCAACTTACATGCACGGTTTCTTCTAGTAGGGACTGAGCAGGCTTTAAATACCTTGAATTCTCTATAGCAACAGCAAAAGATTCTGTTCCGTAAGCAGTAGTAGAACGTCTACTTAACGAGGCTGGTGATGATGGAAATCCACTACCAATGAGAGAATAGTCGTTGTTTGCTTGTTCACCTCCAGGATTACAAGCTTCCCTTGCTTCTTCTTCTCTAGGAATTAAGTAACTAGGACTCATGAGATCCGAGTTAAAGGATCTCTGCCTGTACTGAACTTGAGGAACAAGCATGTGAGAACCAAGAGACAGTGATAGCCTTTGAGCTTGACGATTGGTCTCATTTGCCGCTCCAAGAAGACTCATTAAGTGTCTTGTGTGGCTAATCTCGGATTCTTGCGCTACTGAGGGAGCTTGTACAAGGTCTATCGACCTAGACATTCTTTCCTCAAGAGACTGTATGCTAGGCAACACACCATGAGACTGAGGAAATGTGTTACTGCCAACTAAAGCATCAAAATTCTGGTTTTGAAATTGGTTTTGGCTAGTAATGGAGTCCGAGAAAATGAATTGGTGTAGCATGCTAGAAGCTGAATTTGAAGATGAATCTTGTGAAACCATAATACCAGTAAAGTAGGAAGGCAAAGAAGTATTGATTTGCAACTCAAGAGAAGAGTTCTATAACTTAAATGGTCAATATGGTATAGCAAAGAAAGCATCAGAGCTCAAAATACCAGGTTTGATTCCAGAATATTGGCTTTGCAAGCCAAAAAAAGGCAATATCTAGCCTGGAAGGAACTACAACTTGGGTTATCAACTTCTCATGCATTCATGATAACAAGAAGAAAGACAACGATCATCAAGTAGAAGGTCACAGACTCGCACAAGATCTGGCTTACAGCTCTTGAAGTGGCATTCTGTCCTAACTTGGATATAAAGCAACTGGAATCAAGAGCCAGAAAGAGGTACTGCATTATTAGGCATGACAAGAGATTACAACCAAACGAAGTTCATAATTATAAAGCGAATAACTATTGACAAATAAAAAGATCCAACAATACCAAGCCAAATGAAACCCAGTTGAGTGCAAATATGTAGAAGCAGAATTGAAACCAGAACTGCAAGTAAAACAAATTTCTGAAAGAATACATCAGAACATATTCGGAATGGGGAGAGAGAGAGCGAGAGGTGAAACAAAGAGTTCCAATATGTGGAACCCTTAAAATAGATGAAGAGAAAAAGAGCTGGTGAAACTTGAAAGTACAGTACAGGACCGTGGGAACAGAAGAAAACAAGTCAAGCCAACATCTTAATCAGTCTTTGCCAACTAACGCCTGCCCTGATCGAACTAGTTGTAAAAGTTTCAAACCACCCTTTAAAAGCTAAGATGGATTCAGTTAACTTTAATAAGCATAAAAAACAGTGGATGACAGAAGTCTAAGGCTACAAATCCACCAGTCTGTGAATTCTATATACTTTTGTTTAGAGCATAACAATTCCCTGAAGAAATTGATAACTCTCTCTCGGAAATAATGCGCAAGTCTAAAATGTAAGCACCTAAAAGCTATAATGCTAAGAGACAACCCTCTGCTAGTTCATTAAATGTGAGAAGCTAGTTGGTTGAGTAAAATGCAGAAGCTGAGGGCAAGAGATGGTCCCCCTTCCCCAACTTCTCCGAGTAAAAACCAACAAGCAAGAGCATCAATCTTTCAGCTTTAATGCTTGCAGTTACATTTCTTTGGGAGACTCAAAAGTACTTCCAGCTAAAAACAGTGTAATTCTCTCTCTCTCTCTCCTGGCTTGTCACAAGGAGAGTTCTTTAATATGTAAAATTTGTTCTGTTCATTGTGTTACTGTCATCTGCAAAAGGTAGAGAAAAAGCTGGCTATCTTTTGCACACTCCCAGTTTTAAGATTGTCTGTTTCTGAGACTGTGACCATATGGGAATATCTAGCTTTTTCTTGCTAGGTGCTGTAATCATGCATAGAGATGTTGAAAGGACACTGAATATCATGATCTTTCAAGCGCAAGTAGAAAATAAAAAATCCATCTTGTGCCCTCAAACAAAGAAAGAGTGAAGCTACAGACTTGTGGATGTGGTTTTGTGTGCTGATAAGACTGATTCTAGGTGTTTTTTTTTGGGCCGGGCCTTTGGATGCTTTAGCAATGATTCCATCTTTGTTCCTTTAGCCTCCTCCAGTTGTCACTCTCTGGTTCACTAACTTTGTTGTTTATCTTGGAACTTAAAGGCCCACACTGATAAGATTAAAGTGTCTGCATTTTCTGAATTGTTTCAGCAATTTCAAAAGGATAAATTCTGTCAGCTTTATTAGCAATTGTTTATGCCATGTAACTTGCCACAAGGAGAACTTGTAAAACCCAGTTTTGAACTTGCCTAGCTTTAACTAATGGCCTGAAAAAATTAGATCAGATGAAGTGGCTTTGTGATTTTCATGATAAATCTAGAAATTAGGTTCAACATGACAATCATTCCCCATAGCTTGGAAAGAGAAAACTGTGGGCACTAACACTGATAATTGTGTGGTCGTTCAAGGTTGCATTGGCTCAAATGGAATACCAGGTACCTCGGCTAACTAGAATGTGGACTCACCTTGAGCGCCAAGCAGGAGGCAGGGTGAAGGGCATGGGAGAGAAACAAAACATCTCATTGTGCAACATGAAGAGATTCACTTTCTGTGATATTTGAATTTAGAACTGGCAATTGATTTGCTGAATTTGTCTTATGGACTTTGTAATCAACACTTTCAATGCGCGTGCAGTTTATTTGACATGATCATCTGTCGCATTTTGTCCTGCTAGATTGATGTTCTTAGAAAAAAAAAGCTAGATTCTGTTAGAAAACGTAGAAAGCAGTACAGGAATAGGCGTGCCTCTGTACCTGTTACCTGTCTCTATAGTATCTTCGGTAAGAAAACGCAAAAACATCCTGTTATCTATCCTTCCTTTTCTTTTTCAAAACAGAAAGAAAACCAGAGAGTGCAGGGGCGGTTCTTTAGACCGACCGCTAACATTATAGGTATGTCATGCATTTGACTTCATTTAGGTTGGTTACACAAACGCTGGAAAGAGTACACTACTTCTGAATCAATTAACAGGAGCAGATTGTTTGCTGAAGATCGGCTATTTGAGACACTGGGTCCAGCTATAAAAAGGGTTTAGGTCAGTCCAACAAGTTAGGAAAAGAAAAGTCTTCGTTACAACTTGCTTAGGGCTTGCATAATTATGTTCTTGCAGAACCAAACAATTATTGATTTCCAATTTGTACTGTAGACTTTTTGCGTTTATGAAACCAAAACGTTTGTGGCAACCTGGCTTACAGAAGCTGGCAGCATTTACTCACACGAGATGCTCGTGTTGTTTGGTTTCTTCCAGATGAAGAACGGGAATGTTTTTTCCCTGTGGAATCTTTTCCAATGGTTTTTCACTTGAAACAACTAGATAACTTTTGGTTCTTGCAATGTTAACTCTGTATTGATAACATCATGGCCACTGCTGCTTATGGCATCTTGACAGGGTCAGTGATGTGAAAAAACTAAAAATGGAAGCAGAGAGAAAACAAGATGTTGTTTGCGTGTCTGCTATGAATGGCGATGGGTTACAAGAATTCTGCAATTCAGTTCGGGAAAAACTGAAGGTATTGAGTTGGTGAAAACATTATGGTGTTTTTCGAAAACGGATAGTTCTGTTCATTCTTGCTACCAGGACTGGAGTTTCAAGTGCACTTGAAAACCTTAACAATTTTCATTTGTTGTAGGATTCTATGGTATGGGTAGAAGCTTTGTTTCCATTTGACAAAGGGAAGCCTCTCAAGATCATACATCAGGTTCGAATGGTAGAGAGAACTGTGAGTATGTTCTAGATTGTTTTCATTTTCTTCTACGGAGAACTGATCCTCTTATTTTTTATTTTTGTCGTAAATTTTTCTTTCTACTCATTTGATTAGGAAAGTGGGACATTGATCAAGGCTCACGTCCCCCTTCGTTTTGCAAGGTTGCTAACTCCTATGAGACAGTTGTGTAAATCATAACTCTTTAGCGTATTTGATGCTCTTGTAGAACTGCAAGTACTATCCATGCCATTCATTAATTGTCATGTACGTATGAATCATCTGACAGTCATTTCTTTCCTGTTTCTATGGGGGAGAGACCACCAATTTTTTTAAATGGCCTTTCTTTTACACTTCATCCTCTCAATGAAGGCTTCTAGCACAGGATACTATCACGAAAGTTTCAGTATCTTCCCAAGTGTAACAAATTTGGAAAAGGACTGTGGTTTTCTGTTTCGGCATGAATGTTTAACCACTGTCATTGCTGAAGTAACAGCTCATGTAATTTGAGCTGACCTTTCGTCAAGCAGCGGTGGCGTATAGGAAGAGTTCTACTTGTTGACATCTGAAATTGTCAAGGTTTTTATGATTTGTAGTCGGCAAGTGCTGATGTCTGTTGTACCATACAAACTATCAAGGGTAACAAATCGTGATGATCGAAGAGAGCAGTGTGCTTCTTTGTGTTATGAATTCGACATTGCAAGACAAGCATGTGCAATATTTAGCTAACGGAGAGGACCCAGTAAATTTTGCACGTAAGCCATGTTGGGCTGCTGCCTTAATGAGTAGTATTGCAACTCCAAAATGGAAATCTGCGTCTCCATATCGCTGTATAAGCTCTCAACTCATGGGCTAAGCATACAAGTAGAACGTGTTGGATGACTTGGACATGCCGTGAGAAAAGATTAAAATGTTATTATCAAGGGGTGCTGCGTCTGAAAGGGTCAAAACGTTGTAGATTGTAGTTCTATAAAGCACAAGCTAATCCACTAATAGTAATTTTTTAATTAGTCATCTTACTAATATTTGATGAGCTTTGAGGATTTGAGATCCCTGTGGTTGTCATTTTTCTGGAATGGACTAATGGTATTTCTGTAACCCAACTACCCAAGGGCCAGCCGCCAGGGACATAGCCATGCCCATGAGCGCTTGAGCATAATAGCCGAAAGGAAATTCCTCTTATATCATTGGCTTTCTGTAAAGTGAAATTTAGTTTCATTGTCACTATTTTTCTCCTCTCATCAACAACGTTGCTAGCTCATCCTGGTTTTGGCTGGGGTGGTCCTTTTGGCGGTGGCTCGTTTGGTCTTTTCGCTGAGTTTTATCAGTTTTCATGCCCCCAAGCAAATGACACTGTTATGTCAGTGTTAAGAAAAGCTATTGCAAAGGACCCCCGGATGGCTGCCTCTTTGCTAAGGCTGCATTCATTCATTCTTCTTCTTCTTCTCCTTCTGCTCCTCCTCCTCCTCGTTTTACACAATCTGTTACCTTTTCTTTGAAATTTTCGTATCATATGGCCTTGAACAAATTTATAAGCACTGTGTTACTTTATTAAATTGTCATGCTATTGATCTGGCAGGGCTGTGATGCATCATTATTGTTAGACGATAGTTCAAAGATCGTGAGTGAGAAGAATTCAGCACCAAACAAGAATTCCCTTAGAGGATTTGAAGTGGTTGATGAAATCAAGGCTAATTTGGAAGAAGCTGTTAGTATAATGGAGACAAACAATGCCCCAACTCCACTATATACTAGTGGGAACAACTCATCTCCCACTTAGCACAAAGTGGAAGCACATGGTGGGAACAACTTATCCCACTTAGCACAAAGTGGAAGTTCATGGTGGCCATGATCTCTTGCTCCCAGCTTAGTCTATAATTAGACACATTGAAGAGCTGAGGCTTATGTGCTAGAAGAGAAAGTAGAGAACAGAGAAATAGAGAGAGCTAGAGTTAGTAGAGTTGAGTTGAGAAGAGTTTTCTGCTCCTCCTTATTTGTATTGTTTCTTTGATTGATTAATACAAACCAGTAGCTCCGTGGAGTAGGCAAGTTGTCGAACCACATAAATGTGTGTGTGTTTGATTTCTAAAATTTCCCAACAACTGGTATCAGAACTTGTTCTTGAAAAAAAGGGTGTTTGATCCAAACCCAGAAATAAAGGTTCTCAAAACGTGTTTTTATACATACCATCATGTAGGTGAAGAAGATATACATCCACTGGTGAAACTCCGGTGAAGAACTGACGTCTTTCATGCCCGCACGCACTCACACGCGCCGACGTCAGGACTGCCCACGCGCACAAACGCGCCACACGCTCCTTCTTCGCCCGACAACCTGTAACTGAACCGGGTTGACCCGCCACAGCATCCGCCAGTCAG
>Ga0307515_10008478_pt1 | contig 20026 bp, 11 predicted proteins | sample 17_EM_MG_FD_194513 | JGI IMG/M metagenome (GOLD analysis project Ga0307515, IMG submission 194513) | Populus trichocarpa ectomycorrhiza microbial communities from riparian zone in the Pacific Northwest, United States - 17_EM | ecosystem: Host-associated > Plants > Roots > Unclassified | place... | reverse complement strand
GAACTCCGGCCAACAAAACTCCTTCCATGCCCATAGTAGCATCCAAAAGTTGAGTCTGTGATTCAGGCTCTATCTGCAAATTTAGAAAGTTTAAAAGAGATTATTGAATATACAAAAAAAAAGGAAGAAGCTGAAAATCTAAAGAATCTAATTAAATTAATATTTGGTTCTATTAGATTTATGAAGTTGCTGTTTATTAATGTTTTCCTATGAAAAGGAACAAGAATTTCCCAGCCAGAAGTTGCATACGAACTTTGTGGACAGCTGTATCTGGTAACAAAGGAAGTTGTCTATGCACTTGATATTAAAATCTCACTCACTTATAACGCATAGGATCTTATGAGTGCAATTTTCTTTCACCATATCTATTCTATTTAACGTTTATAAATAGCTTTCTTCGATAGCCATTCTGCAACTTCAAAATGTTTTCACTTTTCAAGGCACAAAAATGTGCCCTCTTCTTCAGTTCAAGAATAGCACGTGGATGCCACAAGGATGCTGGCACAAGGCATCCAGTGCAGGGAATGGATAATGAACTACTAGAGAAGCTAGGAAAGCTAACCCAAGAAATCCTCTCTAGAGTAAAAGTAGATGCGTTGGAATGCATATTTGAGTGTGATATTGATAAGACAGCAGAATGATTATTACTAATATCATTTTGCCCAACTATAAGAAGTGCTGAGGACTCTTGCATCAAACATTCAGCATGACACATGCAGAAGCCATCTAAACCCAAACCATTACATGGCATAGCAGGGGGGGTCAATCAATCTTTCAGGAGAGTGGCCAAAGGAGAGGAATACATTGGTGGTTCAGTTGCTAGTAACATGAGGATGCTGGTGAAGTTACTACAGCTAGTTGGTATTTAAAGTAGCAAACATGCTACTCAGAAACATTGATGTTTATATAGTAACAAAATTATTCTCCAAGTCCTTTTCCTTTTGTCATATCCATAAGCATTTCACTTGGAAATTGGGAAAGTTATAACTCAGGAAAAAGACAGTCCTCAAATTAAGAGAAACAAACCTACCGGGACACCTGCTGCCTCACCCATCTGGCGCATATGATTTCTGATCTCAAACATGGTGCTTCTTGCTCCTAATAATGCTTTGAAAACTACTTCTTGGCTTGGTTCAGTGGCTTGCTCTATCCACTGTTCAGGCAATTCATGACATTATATCAAAATCAACTCTAGGAGAACAAAAAACATGTCACACGGTACAGAAGGAGCACCAAACAATAAAGGTCAAAGAAAACAGGATAAATCAAACTTGACATCATAAATGAAGAAATTGGCTGCTTGCACATGGTTCTCCATAAACAATATGAAACTAATGTAACTAGACATGATACAAAAAAAGCATAGAACTGTTTTATTCATGTCTCCCTTTGTCATTAGATCAGTTGTGTTTTAGATACAACACATTTCTTTGGAGAATAGTTAAACTCATTTCGTGAAAAACTGAAAGAACCCTATAATAGTGCATTGCTAGCTAGTTTCCTCCTAATATTTAGTCAAAGATACTAATGATATTCAGAGGAGAATGTGGAATAGGCTAAGATTGATAGGAAAGTACAGAGCAACACCAGCAGAGAAAGATATGATGATATGTCAACTGTGATAATGGAAAAGAACAACACTACTGAGTACCAGATATTAAATTATTGTCCAGCAGAAAGTCACTTCCCTAGACTTCAACAACCAAAAAATAAGGAAGAAGAGTAGAAGACAAGGACCTTCTTAGTAGACCCCAAAAGAATTCAAACTCCCACTCTATATTTACCTATTTGTTTATTGACAAGTAAGATTCAAATATATGATAAACCAGTGCCCCACAGAAACAACCCCTCTAACACCATATCCAAAGCTTGGAAACCAGATTTCCTGTTCTGTTTATTCATTATTGAGGTTTTGGCAATGTAACAATGACTCATTTAAGGTTTTATTGAATTGAAAATGAATATTTATCAGGACAAAATTAACAAAGGCAGGTTTCAGAACATAAGAAACCCATAGATTTCCATTACCTGTCTTTCATAGAATTCCTACAAATGACTTGAGGATAACAATAGTAGGTGACCTTCCTTGAGGAAAGCAACCTCTACATGAATGATAAAAATCAAATAAAAGTAGAAAATAACAAAATTTCACTCATTTCTATTTCACAAATAATACAATCTACAAGGATATCTCACAATTCCACACAAAATCAATTTTCATAAATTCGTAAAAGCCCAGACAATCAATAGAAAGTTGCCAGGGTTTTATTAGTGCTTTTTTATATATACAACAAAAACAAGTACAATAAATACCTTCTCTGGCCTTTGCTTGCTGCAAATGTCTATTACACATTTGTATGCATTCCAATTTTCTTCTGCAAGCTTGCTTAAAATATTTAGTTGGATTTCAAGTGCTGAATTTGCCTCTGACAACTTTCTCCATGTTTCTTCGGCCTTCGTAGGATCAGATTTCTGCCACCTTTTCACAGAACCTACCATTGATGGCGTGGATGATCCTCCAGTCCCGGGTTCTCCTAATAACTTAGGATAGCAGCATAATTATTGTCAGAAAACAGCTACCAAGGTATCTGCAAAAAGTGAAAATCCTGAAGAAACCACAAACTTGTTGTTTGAAGAGGAAAGGGAAATTGTGATGAAAATTGCTCCTTTTCCATCTTATATTTGTTGAAAATAAAAACCAAAGTTTCTTTTGATTGGCTCCTTTGGTTTGTTAATACATGCCTTTAATCATTACTATTCTCATAGAATCTTCACATCTATTGTGTAATAAACCAAAGAGCAAGCTTCTCATCAATATCAATTATACAGGATGACATGAGGACAAATTCATTATACTTAGCAATCACGTCAGAGTACATAAAAAATGTTCAAAGGTATCTGCAAACCTAAAGAAACCACAAACTTGTTGTTTGTAAAGGAAAAGGAAATTGTGATGAAAATCGCTCCTTTTCCATCCTATATTTGTTGAAAATAAAAACCAAAGTTTCTTTTGATTGGCTCCTTTGGTTTGTTAATACATGCCTTTAATCATTGCTATTCTCATAGAATCTTCACATCTATTGTGTAATAAACCAAAGAGCAAGCTTCTCATCAATATCAATTATACAGGATGACATGAGGACAAATTCATTATACTTAGCAATCAAGTCAGAGTACATAAAAAATGTTCAAAAGCAGACAGAAGGAGGCATGTTTCTGGAAAAAGTGAGATTTAATGAGTTTTTTTATTTTTTTATTTTTTTATTGTAGACTCTTAAAACTAGAGTTGAAATAAGGCTTTCACCACATATCTATTTAACGTATGATAAGACAGCTACATATTTGTCAACAAAAGCATAACTACAATTCATACAAATACAAGGAATCATCAATGGTATACGACAGGATGCTCACGAGGTTCATCAATGGGGGTAAAGAAAACTTGGTCCTCTCATGGTCCCACTTTCCCTTCAGGATGGAAGCCATGACTTCCTGTAACGGTATTTCTTTCACTGCATCCTGCAACATTTTACATGGAGTGTAAAGGGAACGAACTCTAGTGAAAGTAGCATAACTCTCTCAAGCTTTTGCATATAATTGTTCTGAAAGCCAGGGATACATTTTTCAGGAACAAATAACATCTTTATCCATGATAGCATGCATGCTTATTAATTTTATTTTTCCAAAAATTGGTAGAGATCTGCATAATGATGAGACACTTGCAAACATAGTTCAATTATTGCAACCCGAAGGTGTGCTGCTTTCACATATCCTTTTGAGAACTGTAAACTTTGTCATTTATTCAAGCCCCTTTAACCTTGCCTCAAGAAATGCACAGGAAATTATTTGTGCTAAAATCTAATACAAGATGAGGGAATTTTTTTTTTTTTGATATCCAAGGTTTTATTATGTCAATCTATTACAAGGTCTGGAAACCCAAGTCTAGATATCATATAGACCAGATTCAAGAAAATTTAGGAAGAATGGAAAATAAATCATGCAGAAAACAGCTATACTTAATCACTGGAAGGTTTTTTACCAAGCCAAGTCTGCCTGGCATCCAAAATACTTGTGTACTTACCAGTTTTGATATAAATATATATCATAAAAATTCTTCACACCTTAATGGTGATATGGATATGCATAAATACAGAAAAAGGGAGGGTGCGGTGCTAGACGAAGGGCCTTTGCTCAACTTTAGGCAATTACATTACATGTCAATTCCTGAAGAAGCCACACAAACTTCAAACCCAAGATGGGATTGACAGTAAATACATATTAAAGAAAGCAAACAACAAATCAACAGTATTCACCTCTACTAATTGCCTGCTGACAAAATTTTAATCTCTTTATATGAGTTTCAAATTCAGTAAGAGAATGATCATGCAATCATATGGTTATCTCTCAAATGATACCATGAAACCAATCATCAGAAGCACAGATAGGGAGGGAGGGAGGGAGGGAGGGAGAGGGAGGGACCTGAGCAGAAGAAAGAATATCTGGTGAAAAGCGGACATAACGGTGACTGCCATAAACTGCAGAACTGACATCAAAACCACTTCCAACTTTCCCTTGTGCAATACAGTGAGCAGTTTGGGCAATAATATGCACCATATCAACATCTACAGGTCGCTCATCTTTAGACAAGGATGAAAGATCAACCACTCCAAGATAATGAAGCAAAGCAGCAACCACAGCAGTGGTCATTGCTGCAGATGAACCCAATCCAGTTTTCGCAACTTCAGGCTTGCAATTTTGTCCATTTTCTTCTGCATTGAAGCTAATTGATGTGAAAGGAGGAAGAGCTGCCAATGCTTCTGGTGTCAAAGGGAGTCCACGTGCTTCAATCTTTGAAAAAGGGTAACCACATCGACAAAATATTATAATAGAAAGCATGGAGTGAAATATTTGAACCACCATCCTTTATTTTAGACGAGAAACTCATTCTCGAGAATGAAACACTTACATATTCTCAGGTAAATATTTTTTTTCTTGCAATTTATTTTATGAAATAAAAATCATTGGCTTCTGTAAAGGAATTTGAACCATATGTATTAGAATGCAAAAGCAAATTGAATGTGTTAACGTCCAATCTAACTGATAGTTATGGTGTATCATGGTCAAAGAACAACTGTTTAGAAGAGAGGATGGAACAAAAGAGCAGTGAAAGTTATGGAGGAGCACATGAGCAAAATATAAACATGCTCTACCAGAATTATATCTGTGTAAATGATACAGTAGCTGGAAAAGGCAAAGCTAGGGTAAATACCTGATTTCTGTATGAATAGAAGTCATTGCAACCTAAAATCAAGATATGAAGACCTGCATCACTAGCCCAGTAAAAACATTAGTTAATTGAAGTTCTAATGGTCAATTGTGGCATAAAAGATAAAAAAACACAAGCATCAAACATTACCTTGCAACAGTATCTTGTTCAAGGCATCCTTCTTATCTTTGTCAAATGTAACATGTGCAGCTGCTACGGCATATTGTACCGCTTGCTCCACAAAAGGATTCCTCGATTCACTAAAATACAGTACCAACACCAAACTATTCATTCAACCGTATATTTGCCTAAAAAAATTGCACATTGGCTCATCTTGCCTAGGGATATCTTTCTAGATAACCGTTTAACCATGTTTAGTGCTGAGTATGCATAATCAAATATATGCAGGAACAGTTGAAATGAATCGATACAAGGACTGTCAGAGATCTCAAATGACAGTAAAACACAAACACATAGAACAGTCCACAAAAGAACTTGCCTTGAAGAAACACATTGAAGCATTAAATTCTTCAGTGACAATTTATAGATGCTTTCTCTGGAGAGTTGGGGAGATGTCAATTTAACATCAGTCCAAGCCTGACATGCATCAAACAAAAAAAATTCAAAAAGCATTCCAACGCTGTGATGACATTACTTTTGAAAAAAGCAGAGACAGATTCCATTTTCAAGGTTGGAGACTTCAATAGTATAATCTCACAAGCACGAGCAAAAGAACATTAAAAGAGGGTAAAAGGTGAAAGACTCAGACTCACCGAGGCCCAGCTATCAGGCTTGATTTCATCATAAAGAGGTTTAACAATAGCATAGAAACGAGCATTTGTGCTTAAAACAACCCCTGCATTAGGTCTCTCCAGTATGAGGTAACCCCCAGTCATCAAAACCTTACCAGGAGCAGAAGCAACTCTGTTGTATTAACATCAACAACACCAATCTCATAAGAAAAACTAACAAAAAACCCAGATCAAGAATTAGCTTAAAACAACAAACAACCACAGAAAAATAAATTTATACAAAGTAAAGAGCCTCTATCTACCGGGTTGACCAGGAACAAAGGTAAGAGAAATCATACTTCGCTACTTAGTGTTTTCTTCTATATCATAGTAATAATATCAATGTTTAAGCACTGTCGATTCGAACTCTTTCAGTAGTAAAAGGAGAATAAAAACATGGGTGGTTGTTCTTTTTTTTTTTTGTGGTTATACAAAGGAGAACCTGTCATTGAAGTAAAGGGGAAGGATAATAATATTTGAAGCACGGAGAATCGAACTTACACAGCCATAGCAAAGCTAGCTTCTTTGAAGTTTGCAATCTGATACAGGTGCAGTTAAAAGTGAAATACTGTGAACCAGAGAGAGGGAGAGAGGGAGAGAGAGGCAACGCAACTGAAAAGGAAGGAGATATGGAGATTCAACTTCCACTGTATAAACGCACTTTGGCAGTTGGCTCTTTCGTTGGTTTTGACGTCAAGAATTCTTTTTTACAGGGCCACGTACCCGCTTTGTCTGGACTCTGTACAGTTTATATAACTGCGGAAAGGATTTAAATATGACCTCAAACTATCCCCTCATTATCAATCGAGTCCCTCTTCAAACGATTTTCTTATCTAATTATATCTTACCCGGTTTAATCCCTATCCAATTACTTGGGGTCCCAACTTTAGTTTGGCTGTGTGTAATTGAGCAATATCTAATTGGAAAGAGATTTAATTGAGAAAATATCAAGACAAATTAATTAATTTTCATAACTTAGTAGTAATAAATTAATTTAGTATGAAAAGTTGAGAGCTCCTAAGATGACATTAAGGGTAGTCTAATGATTAATGACGTTTGTTCCTTTTATTTTATTTTTTAAATTAAATTTTGGAGTAATTAGCATTAAAAAAATTATTAAATTTCCTTGAATATTCATTATAAATACTTTAACATGAAATATAGGGTGGTTGCTCAAAACAATTAAAATAAATAAAATAAAGTAGATTTTTATGTTTTTTATTTAGAAATATATTAAAATAATAATTTTTTATTTTTTAAAATTATTTTTAATATTAGCATATTAAAATAGTTTTAAAATATAAAAAAAATATTAAAAAAAAAAACATTTCAGAACTAAGTAGGCATTTTCAATACATAATGTCTGTATTTTTTCCCCATCTTTTATCCTAAAAAAATTTAATGGGCCGCCTCCTCTCATAGAATTCGGCTAGGGTTGACCATTGACCTCTCCACAAATTATTTTTTTGTGCATTAGTTTCTTGACTTTAACCACCCTTTTACATTTCAGTTGAAGGTTTGAACTTTGAACAACATATAGTAGAATTTACCAAACTAAAAGGGTTGACTTTTATTTGTTGAAGGAAGCTGTTGTTTATGGATCGTGGGCTTCAACTTTTTTAGGCGACTAATTAAGAGTATATCTGAGAGAATAATAGTAGTTGTTTTTGTAAAGTATTTTTTATTTTTATAAAATTATTTTTAAAAACATGAAAATTGACCCTAAGCATGTTCTTACACAGCCTATTTTTATCACTAATTTCTTTTTCAAAAGAGCAAACAGAGTAATAATGCAGGACAATAATGCTTGTTTCCTGAAATGTAAAACTAGCAGAAAATGTAAAGCTAACTCAAACGTAGGGTAAAACAATCGTCACAACTAATGTGATCCTCATGGAAGAACAAAAAAAGTGAACATAAAATGAATTTTTCAAAAGAAAATGTGAAAGTGGCCTTCTGCAGGATGCCAGTACTAAGCAAGCAGTCACATTACAGGAAAAAAATGACCAGGTCTCTGAGGTGCAAAGATTTGAATGAAAACGCAAAATTGTTCTAGGGCTGGATTATCACATATTCTTACAGGAACTAAACCCTAATTAAGCATGAAAATGAGCCAGAAAACAACAACAAACACAGTCTATAAGGTGCAGATGGAGTTTTAAAAAGTTAAATAACCTATGTGCTGGATGGTGGCAGTGTGTCTCTTTGGCACTTCGCAATGTGTCAAGTGAAATATATGCCCTTCTGGGATCCTCCTCAGATGGGAGGATCAATTAGCCTTCCTCAATGCTGCTGCATGGATAACAAAGGCAGTTAAGCAGCATCTTATCTGTGATTTCCTCATGCTCGTCGGAGAAGGGAGATTGGCTGAGCTGAAATCTCTGCTTCTTTCTCTCTCTACTGTGATTTTTCCTCCTTGCTGGTTCTTCTCTCTACAAGCTGCAGCTACCACTGTCACCATATGGGGTAGAGTAGATGATCAACTGGAGCTACTGGTGTTGGCTGGCCAGTACTGGAATGAGGAAGCCAACGCTGTCGTGGGTGTTTCCGGTTGAAGGAAATGCTGTTGTTGTTGGCGTGGTTGGCCAGTGCTGGTGGCGGGTTAGCTGCTGGGTTATTGATGGCCGGTGGCTATCAGTTACCATTGGTGTGGGGTTTGGTGCTGGTGTTTGTCCAAAAATATAGAAGAATGGATAGGATAGGTCATTGTTTACGGGGTTGAAAAGAGAAGAGAGGTTGATTTCGGTTGAAGAAGAGGAGCTGGCCGTTCATGGGGCCACTACGTACTGCGAGTAGGAAGATGTGTTATGCGTGGCCGGTGGTGTTGGTGGTTGACAGTGGCTGAGAAGGATGAAACCAGTAATGGTTGATGATGGTGGAAAAAAAATGAGAGGGGGTTGATGGGTCTGTTTTGTTTTTGGAATGAGATCAGAGAGGGGAGTTGAGGCTTTTGTGTGTTCTTGTACAGTGAGATGAAGAGAAGAGATTGTTTATGGTGGTAAAAAATTCAAGTTTTTTAACAACTTGGATTTGAAGATTTAGGAGCTATCTAGTCGTAAAGGAAATTCACCAACTTGGATTTTAAGTTTTTCTGTCAAATATATATAATAATATTTAGGCTGTAGGAACTTTTCTGCATTTTCATTAAATTTAGTATAATGCTTCAAATTTAGGAACTCTTGGTCCACTGAATTTTAAATTAAATTACATATAAAATTTAAATTAAATCACATATAAAATTTCTCATCATAATAATCTTGTTGGGTGGACAAGTTCAAAACAAATAAAAAGAAAAAAAATGATAGATTAGCCTTAATCAACCACAAAACTCACGACTTGATCAATTATGAACTTTATTAGGTTAAATTAATTTTTTGTATTTTATATATGATAAAAACAAATATAAACTTATTTATAATAAACTTAATATTAAAAAATAAAATTTAATAAAAACCTATAACCTTGAGCCAACCTATGTAGTAGCACTAACCAATTGAGTTATGGGGTAAATATGTAAGTTATTTATCTTTTTTTTAGAAAAAACCACAAAAAAAAAAAAGAGTCTTTGCATAAAAGATTCAATTCCTCATATAATATTTGAAGTTATGGTGGTAATTATTTTTTAAATTATTTTTTATTTAAAATTCTATTAAAATAATATTTTACTTTTGTTGAAATTTATTTTTAATATTAGCAAATTAAAAAAACATTAAAAAAACTGAAATTTTTTTAAAAAAACTTATTTAATAGTAAATACAAACAAACTCACACCAATACGCTAACTAATGGAACAAAAATATTAAAAAACGATGAAAATCCTATATCAACTTGGTTCCTTATTCATTATATTAAACCGCCACTCTATTTAGGTTTTTTTTTTGTTAATATAACCCAACGGCAACTGGGCCTGCCTGCAAGTATTGATCGCATCTTGGGCTCTCGTCCCCATGTACATCGACGCCAACACCACCCATGCCGATGCTTGAACGTTTACCGGTACACTAGAACCAAGACTTTTATTCATCTTCTTCAACAAAATCCAATTTCTTCTTCTTCTATCATTGAAGGTTAATTAAAAAGTAAGCACCCAGCTAAGCACTCCACTGTTTTCGAATTTCCTGTTGATTTGTTTCCACGCTTTCTCGCATTCCTTTAACTGCAAAAAAAGAAGTCATTGTCCAAATTGTGCTCAAGGTGTGTTTGATTTTTATTGTAAATGAAATTGAGTACAATCTTTTGAATTCAATTGGATTTCCATGAGTTTAAATGCTTTTGAATCAAAGCATTGATTTCTTTGTTTAATCCTGGAGTTGCAATTGCAGGTTTCTTTTCTTTTAAGAGTCGAAGCACTAAAGAGATGCAGAAATTAGGTGACTTCAAGCTGCCCCAGTTCTTCAATTACCCGCCCTACTTCACGTATTCTCCTACCCTTTTGCTACTTTCCTATTTTGGTAGATTATTTTAGATTCTGTTACGTATTGGGTTTTCATTTAATCATCTTTGTGTTATATTTTGCGTGTTTTTTTCCTCTTAAGTTTGCAGCCAGTGAGGGACACTCGAGAGAAGCAGGTACAGCTTTGGAAGGAACTTATCCTTGATTACTGTAGGACTCAAAAGATATTCGTGATTGGACTGGAAGAAGAATTTCCTCTGTTTTCAAATCATTTGATCGAAAGTAGGTCTTGTATTTTCTTCAAAGTCTAATTATGCTGTGTTATTTACTAAGAACAACTCTGAAAAAGAAAGACCACCTTGTATTGTTGTTAAAGGCATTCACAAAACCGTTACATTTGGCTTCAGTAAAAGCATTGCATCAGATATCAAATGTAAAGAAATTTCACCTGGGAGCTACAATGTGTTTATTTCCATTTTAAGTATTGATATATGCCCGCATCTCATCCAGGAGTCTTGACTTGGTATGCTTGGTGTTTGAGCAAATAGCCCTTATCCAATATGGAATTTGAGAAGAGTTCATTATGGTTTAGGCCCTTCTTGTGCAATCAATTCTTTCTGTCACAACTCACTGTCCCATTGTATGTCTTCATAATAGCATAGTTTGCTGGATTACCTTGGTGAATTTGATAGTATGGAGTTTTATTACACAGGTCGAATTTCAGGAAGTATGTTCTTGGGTTTTGACGTGGAATGCAATTGATTGGAGGTGGATACTTCAATGCTTAGTGAAAGATAGTAAATTTGACCTATTATTTTAATAACTTTAATGTATAATTAGATCTTCTCATTCAGTTTAAGTTAGCATGAAAAATAATTGATTTATATCTTTAATGTTTTTGTGAGTTCTTATGTGCTTTTCCTTTGTTGGTAAATGAAAGTGAGCAATGAAATCAATTTGATTCATGGTGCAGGATCTCTCAGTAATGAAGCTAGAGAAGCATTTCTATCAGCGTTAGTGTCAGAAGGTTAGACCTTTATTTGATTTTATACTGTTGAGATTAACTTACTAAGCAAGATATGTTGTTAGCACTGTAAGTTCAATGTGTACTTTATTAAATGCAATGCTGTTCTAACAGGCCGTGCAGAATGGTTAGACAGAGGACACAGAAAATGCCTGATTCTTTGGCACCGGATTCAAGATTGGGCTGACATTCTCTTACATTTTGTACGTGAATTGTGATTTGATAAATGAGATTGGTACCTTTAGCATTGTTCTCGTAATAAACTTGCTTATTTATCAGGTGAGAGATAATGGCTTCGAGGACAGTGTCATGACTGTTGAGGAAATACGCACAGGGGTTGAATCTCGGGGAACAGGTAAAGTTTGATTTGGATGGTTAGATGAAGTAGGTTTGATAATGATTTTCAAACCAGTGTGGAAAGTATATGAATTTGAATAATTTATCTAATCGAACTCTATTCAGCCAATTCTTTTGTTTGGAAAATCTGAATTGTGAAATTCAGTTCTATTTCCCAAAAGAAATGAAGAATATTTTTACTGTTGTAAATCACACAGTTTATGGTTCGATTTGCTCAAAATTTTTGTGGCTATCATTTGAATATTCCCAAAATACCTACCAAGCCTCTTCTCTTATCATAGAGAATCCTAACATTTCCTCCAAGCAGCCATCTGCTATTCTCATCAGCTATCAGTTTTGATCTGCTTTAGCTACAAACTCCCCAGTAGGCTTCTCTTATCTCATCCTAGTTGTATTCTCAGAAGCTGTCACCGTTGAAGCTTTAAGAAAAATGCTTGCAGCGAGCATGCATAAAATAGAAATCCTCTTATAGGGCAAATAAAAATATCAGGTCTTTATTTCTTTTTTTGTGTTTTTATCAGGGTTTTGTTTACATAACAATGATTTTGCAAGTCTTGCAAATAAATACATTTTTGAACATCATGTGTGTTTGTTTCATGTCTGTAATATAGAATCAGGAATTTTCTTTCACTGGGACATAAAAACCGAAAGGAAGAACAAAACTGGCATTTCTTACTTTCCATAAACAAATTCTAACCACCTTTTTTTGAACTGTCTTCTTAAATGAATTACGCATACAGTCTTGGCTTGCACCTAGCCAATTCCCCTTAGATTATTTGATGTGCGAATTCCAGTGAGAGATTTCAAGACTACTTGTAAGTAGTAACTTAAGAGCTCAATCATTTTGGGTGTGTTTAGTTTTCTTTTTTCATTCTCTTTTATGAAACCAGATTGTGGTTTCGTTGAGTATCCCTTCTAGGATTTAGTTTTCCTCTCCTCTAATACCGCCTATATAAAGGACCCTGGTTTGACATTTCAGACATGCTATTGCTGATTGATCAAATAAAAGGCATGGGACACCTTGGTCGTTGTATTTCTCTTCATCTCAAAGTTTTGTACGAGTAGACTCTCATTAGACGTAGTTTAGCACATAGAGGTGGAGAGGAGTATGGTAAAATACAGGTTTGAAACTTGCCAACATAAGAGAAGAGTTTATTACATCTGGACTTGTAATAAGCCACATTGCTACTGTTTGTGGATTATTTTTTAATGTTGTCTCTGGGAATTGCTTAAAGTTAGTGGCATTTCTGGGATGCCTATTAGTACACTCTCACAATGAAATCTAAGAGTGCTGTGGTCCATTTGCTTCCAGCATTAGGTCCTGTTATCTGCATATCCCAATTTTTTAATGTTTTGTCCATCTTTAAGATCATTATATCAAGCATCTCTCTTCCATTCTCTCTTTGTGGAGCACACTTCCTGTTGTATTTATGCTGATACCAAGTTTTCTTTGCCAAATACCAGAACTTCATGGGATAGATCGCACAATTTTGATGCGAGCATTGAAACTACTAGAACATAAAGGGAAGCTTGCAATCTTTAAGGGAACTTCAGCTGATGATGAAGGTGTGAAATTCTCTGTGTAATGCTTCAACTGCTGCTTCGATAAGTCTCTTGCTACTTTCAAGATATTATACAAATATTATCAGACCATACTGGCTGTCACTATCTTTTTGTGGATTTGATCATTGTCATTTTCCTTTTCCTATGTATGATTTTGTTGTTCTTTTTGTATCATTCTGGGCAGTCGTGATTAGTGAACATTCTTTGCTTCCTCTGTTTTTTGGGAAGCGGTACCAATTAATGTGCAATGTCAGGGGTGATTTTGGTTTGATTTGCCATGAAGTTTTCCATGTTTTTTTGACGTCTTACCACTGATTGAACCGGGGCAATGTCTTTAGCGTTGAATCAATTTGGAACGAACAAGAAAAACTGCAAGACCATAAAACTTCATTTGGAATAATTAGATACAAGGGGGAATGGGGAAATAGAAGTTATTTTGATGCATTTTTTATGCATGGATGGTTTTGTTGGATAGGGACCAAGTTTTATCAAGCTGAGTTACAACCACCAGAGTTTTATTGGAAATGGACCAGGTTTTATCAATGTCAGTCAGGGTTTACTTTTTCACCAGTAAAATAATCAACAATTTTTTACTGGTTCTCCTTTGATGGATTTGTCAAAAAATACTGGTTACATTTTATTAAATAGAATTTTAGTATATCTAGGCTGGCTTTGCTAGGAGCTTGTCCATGCAAATTTTGTCTTCGAGGCGCTGCCAGCTCTGCCAGTTACTGTGGAACGCTTCCTTGCTAGCCTGGAATATGACAAGAGACACTGGGAAATGTCAAAACTCAAAAGCTTATTTCCAGAATAACACCACTCTTGCATTTTGAGGTTTTTTCACCTAATTAAAAGACTTGTCTCAACCAACTGTTTTGTTTGATTGAGTTAGCAGGTGTTGTATGGAAAATGCATTACACAAATTCTCTTTTAGATTTCATGTTGTTCCACATTATGATAGATTATGTTTTTTAAAGTATTTTTTAAATTATTTTCACATGCAAAAAAAATGTTTAGAATAATGTTTTTTAAAAATTTTAATATGTTAATATTAAAAATAAAAATAAAAATCTAAAAAAACATTAATTAAATACAAAAGCAAATACCTTTCATCACACAAATAGCTGCTTGGAGCAAAAGCAAATCCGTGCAATTGTATTAATTAGAATATACGCTCCACAAACTGCAGATACAACTTTCGCAGAAATTTCTATATTTTATCATTAGAATTTAGGGTACAGAGTTTCTTTTTTTTTTTCCTTAAAAAAAAAAAAACCTTACATACAAACTGCAAAATATTAAATCAAATTTAATTTATGGCGAATTCAAAGTGCAATGCTAAGTCCAAAACTGTTCATTATTCATTTAAACCTCGCATGCCTCTATCAATCAGAATACAAACTGAAAAGTGGAATAACAAGGGCAGAAGAAATTGTAATGTCGCCATGTGAGCCAGAGTTCAATTCTATCAAAAGCATACGGCTTCCAACTGTATTCTGTGGATTTGAACCTCATTTATGTATACATATCAAAGTATCAAAAGGAAGGGAGGAACAATAACAAGTAATTGTATAAAGGCCATGATAACAAGAGCTGCCTTGAGTGATGCGCACAGAAAGCTTTCAGCTGTGTTATGTGGAAATATTTCAAGCATATGTCGGAGCCAAACATTCGTCAACCATATCCACCAGGTTTGGGTTTTCCAGTGCTGCAGCTACTCTCTCTTTATCATTTAGTTGTTTATTAACTGCACAAAAAGTAGATCAGGAAAGAAAACGAATGCCATTTCATAATTCATACATTTTCATCAAGTTGAAGTCTGCATGCCACCAAGGCAAAAGACAAAATACAAATAACTGGAAAGAGAAAAAAGGGATGCTACTCATCATCCAGGAACTGCTCTGTGTCCACAACTCATGTTTCAAAAACGTGTGTTCGGTCATAAAATTGAAGAGGCGGAGCAAACAAGGAAATTGGCCATGGTTATTTTGACTAGCAGGTGGATATTTAATCAAGGAGTCAGAATCAATGCGTAGCTCGTACAGCATCCTCAGGCATCAAAACAATAGCTTCCGGATACATAAGACGTGGATAAGATCTTATGGCTCTTACTTTTTCCATAAAGAAAGAATTTTTCAACAAAAAGAAGCACAACACAGAGAATAAGGCGCGTTCAATAATTAAAACATGGTTGCAAATCAATTTTGGGCATTTGAACTGCCACAATTAAAAGCGTTCAACAGCCCATTCCCAGAGTGATTACCTGCAGCTTCAGTTGCATGAGTTCCTGGTGCAACCTTGATATCCACCTAAACAAAATTGGTAAAGACTGGTGAGAAGGAGGGGGGGTCATAAAGTTTAAGAATGCATGGGCCAAAAGTAGCTGTTACAGCACACATTAGAAGTATCAGATAGAATTCAAAGTTAACCATGTTACCCGTGAACTTAACCTACAAAACATAATGTATAGATGCTAGACACTCCAAAATAAGGGAAAAACTACAAGACATTGACCAGAGCATGCTCCAACCACATATTGTTTGCTGATAATATGTGATGCCCAATCCCTTTTAGGACATGATGGTCACTAAGAGATCATTACTTTATCAAATCATAGCATTCCATGTTTTTGAAAAGAAAAAAAAATCCTTTTCTTTTCTTTTTCCAGCAGTCAGAAATCCTTCTTAAAGGGAGTAATGAGTTATAGGGTTTTTGGAATAAAACTTCCTTTATGGTAATGCAAACCATATGTTGATAGTAAAACCAGGGAAACTTTGTCATATACTTTATCTTAATCTAGTGTCTTCCCCCATTCCTGGTGCTGGTGCATCACACAACTAGAATGTTGGCATATGGTTTTGCTGCAAGCTTCAAGTAGGCGCTTCAAGTTACTCCAGATATATTATGATACAGCTTAAAATCCATAATAAATAACAGCCACAAAGTGCCATACTATAAAGAATGAAACTAAATCAATTTTAAGGAGTTATAAAACAAAGCCACCAAGCTTTTTGCACGCGTGCTTCTACTGACCTTCAACAATAACTCTACCCTCAAACTGAGTTCATTAAAAAAGAGAGGCACGTAGCAGTATACACGAACAGATTTAGGTTCATGAATGGCTATCCTTATTTGCAGGGGAAGCGATATGACCTTGTAACATCCATTCAAGTAGCTTGAACAATACAGCTAATCACAAATCATCTTGTGCCTCTGCAGCAGAAACTGATAACAAAGCTGAAAACCCAGTTAATAAATACCTTGTAACGTTGTGGCAGGCTTCTCATAAGTTTGACTCTCAAGCAAAGACCAATAACTGTTGCCATGCTACAATGTTCAACTGTCGGAGTAAAGGTCACCCTGAATAAAAGAGATATTATATGTTAAATAGAGAGGTTGAATTCCAGTATATATTGCAGAAGGAATAGAATTAAGATGGCAGCTATCGTTACCTGACATAACTGAGCTTGTCATCTACTTCAATGGCATCTTCCGTTATCACTTTAAGCTCTTCCAAAGAGTATGGATGCTCTGGATCTTTTATGTCTCTAATATGATTTAAGATTGTTAAGAAAATAAACTCTAAGAAGATGTTTGTTGCTTCACATGGAGGAATAATAAGCATTCCACTCTCTTCACACCAACAGAAAACAATGCCATAAATTATTAAGCATAGAGGCATGCAACATATTTCATGCAACACAATTTGTGCTTAATTCTTTTACCTTTCAGGCACAGCCTAATACATCTCATAACAAAATATTATCACCAGAATTCTGTTTTCAGAGCCAATTGATTAGGTTTTTTTTTTCTCTGTCAATAAATAACTAAAACCTGGAACATACAGGAAAAAGAAAAAAAAATTGAATTGAATTAAAGAAAGAAAGAAAGAAAGTAAAAAGGATATCAAAAACTTCGAGTTGATCAATAGACTCAGCAGCAGTATACTCATTTTCGTCAACACTTCGAACCCGCCTCTCCTTCTTTTCATAAATTACAGGATTGGCGTTGATTAGCCCAGGAGCCATTTTTTTATTAGTGTTATTAGAATTATTCCCTGTTCGTACCAGACCCAAAAACAAGAAACACGATGATACTTACAGCAACTACTACTACTACGTAATTATTAATGAACACCGCCAACAAATTGAGGGAAGGATGGAGGGAGGGAGAGGGAGGGAGAGCAGATGTAGATTCCTATAATATGATTTTCTTGTATAGATGAGACCTTAACGGGGTTTCTTTGACGGCGCGGTTTGCTCTATTTTTTACTTAATTATTACATTTCTTAATTTATCAAAAGAGACGCCTTCGACAAGATAAATGGGTTGGGCCTAAGCCATATTTGGGCTTGTAAAGGCTCCATTTACCTTAGGATTTGGCGGGAGAAATTAAGCCCGCGTCTTTTTTTTTTATTTTTTTTTTATCATTACATATTTTAGCTTTTTTTAAAAAAAAATTCAATAACTTCCATTTTTGTTCATTGAAAGACAAAAAAAGGACTAAAGTTTAATTAGAATAATAACTAGTTTACTTCATAATCGCAATGTTATGTTGTAGGTTAGACTAAAAACAATTGAATATAAAAAAAGAATATTCAAGCTGCGGGGAACTTGCCTTATCTATTAATCATGTTTCTCCCTTGCAAGAATTATTTTTTCTTTATCCCCAGTGTGTGTATATCCCTCCTTGTCATCAATAAAAACACATATAATATTATAATATATTAAGAGGAAATTAACAAATCATTTGAAAACACAATTCACACCGTGTGTTCTTTTAAAATTTAATTAATTTTTTTATTTAAAATTATGATAATATAAAAAAAAAATTAAAAAAAATTATTTTAATACATTTCTAAATAAAAAACACTTTAAAATACAACCACTACTACATTTTCAAACACACAAGTTTAAATTCTAGGTTTTTTTGCTAGATTGCATCAAATATGTTGTAATAGCCTTGACTACATGTCGGAACTAAATTTCTAATATGTGACCATAATTTTGATTGCAAAGTCAGAAAGAACCAAACACAACCACTAAAACATTTCCGGCAGCTGAAGACGCCGTTTCAAAATGACAGCACCCACAACATTGCAACAAGAGCTTCAACCATGCCATGTTGTTACATGTATCAATATACCTCGACTAGTTTGCTGGATCAAAACAATACATCCTAATATCCGGTGCTTGTTGGTTCGGTAGACAACAGTGATTGTCTCGTAAATCTAATCCACAAGGCGAAAGGACACATTAACCGAAGTACAGCAACGTCAATGAACAGAAGTGTTCTTTACAAACGAGAATATTTTGTTCCTCGAACTTTTCAACTTGCAATAATCTTTCTTTAGCTTAAACCGCCAAGTTTGTGACACGGAAATTATGGGCGGACTCAATTTAACAGGTATTAGGCCAATCGGGAATCCAATATCCAGTCGGAGGGGGCTTCAATTTGCCCGAACAATGTCATCCGAATGAAGCTGAAGAACCAGATCGCCCTTCACTTGTGGAACAGTTACTTCCAGCCAACAACCAGCCCCACACATTATTTTTCTTACATCATGTTCGTTGTTGCCAACGAATTTCAGAAACTGCTAACATCACAAGTATTTGACCATACCACGACCTTCCACACTAAGCTTTGTAGCTTGCAATTGCTTCTTCTTCGGTCCCTTTAGCTGCTGCAACTTTTTATTCATCTGCCAGTATCAATTGACATTTGAGTTTAGAAACAGCAAAGCTGGGAATTAAAAGATTACAGAGAATCATAATGCAAAGGAAAGTCAAAATCAAAACCCAAGCAGCCATCCATCCAAAACAAAACCAGAACCCCGAGTTGCATATGAATTGGAAGAGAACTTTTTAGTTGATCTGGATTTTGTAGAATGTTTATTATAACATTTATATCTAGAACCTAGAGTGAATGATAAGAATCTATCAAACTTGTCTCCAACAATGCTCCAGGAGAGACCAATTGAAATAAAAAAACCCACACCAATACCATAGGGCAATGACAATTCTATGGGATAACTCCAAAACACCCTACTAGATGACAGGATCTAAGTTATATACTCAATTTTAGCTCAAATTGAAGAAACATTGTTCTATGAATAGTTCCAACTCAATGGGGCCATGAAACATTGAGTTTATGCCATGTGATTAATCACGCCACCACTCATTTTAAGCTTTCACTCAACACACCACTTTCTGTTAACTCTAACTGATCCAATTATTGAATGGAAAGACCAACCTTTAGACGACGCTGATCTTGAACTACTTGTTTAGCACGGGCCCTAACTTCTTCAGGATCAATCCTAGATTGGGGACGCACCACAAAATCCAATGGTGTCGCATCTGGCCTGGATGCATGCTGTCTGTCTGATGATTGACTAGACCTCCGTTCCCTGAATTTTTTGTTGATGTAAATTGAAGAAATATAATTGAGAAAAATGGCATGTGGCAAATAAAGTAAAGAAGCAAACAGGCCTATGATGTTGTTTAGGGCCTGTTTGTTTCTGCGTTTCAAAAGCGCTTTTGATAAAATTTGAAAATTTTTTATTTTTTTATTAACTTCAAATTAATATGTTTTTAGTGTTTTCAAATCATTTTGATGTGCTGATGTCAAAAATA
>Ga0307515_10008477_pt1 | contig 20027 bp, 10 predicted proteins | sample 17_EM_MG_FD_194513 | JGI IMG/M metagenome (GOLD analysis project Ga0307515, IMG submission 194513) | Populus trichocarpa ectomycorrhiza microbial communities from riparian zone in the Pacific Northwest, United States - 17_EM | ecosystem: Host-associated > Plants > Roots > Unclassified | place... | reverse complement strand
AAAAAAATATATATGATGTTTTTACTGTAAATAATCTTAAAAGACACACTTCATTATAGTATTTTTTTTATATTTTGAGTTTTGAGTGTTTTTTTTCAATTATTTATTTTTTTCAATTTTATTCTTATATATACTATTATTTTAGATTTCACGGCTTTGAAAAAAATATTCATGTGTTTTTTTTGGAATCGCATATATATATATACAACAAATCAAGAGATGAGACAAATTATTGTAACTGCTAGGAAAAATTACTATAGATAGTAATAGTGCAATCTATAATGATCCTTTTTTTTAATTTTTATATTTAAAGATTATAGTTTAAATCCTAGAAAAATTGTTGCATATGCATTTATTACAAAAAAAAAAAAAAAACTAAAGAAGCTCCCTTATGTATTGCATAGTTTTCAGACCCGGCTCAGTCCAAGGCCCGGGTTTTAGGTTTTGACCGGGTCATCGGGTCGCTCAGATCAATTTTTTTTAAATAAAAAAGACATCGTTTTAGTAAAAAAACAAAAGTCAACGGGTTGCAACTTGGTCTTGCCGGGTCAACCAAGTCCGCTGGGTTTTTCCCTCTCTTATTTTTCTTCAATCCAACTCGGTTCCAGCCCCGGGCCAGGTCGGGTTTTAAAATTATAATTTATTGTAACCGAGCTTTTTTTCTTGGAAGAATTTTATTGACTATTTTGTTTTATTAGCTTTTTCTGATAAAAAAATACTTACAATTTTGTTTACTTAGCTTTTTATAATAGGGTTCTCATGATGTTGGGAATTTTTTTTTGATATTTAATTGATGTTTAATTTAATAAAATTTTATTTTATTTTATTTATGGAAGCAAATTGAATCTTTTAGGACTGAAATAAACTATGAACAAAAATACTGCCTCTTTTCCTTTAAAGAAATGTCTTTTTTTTTTCTTGGTCACATTAGCTAGTAAACAAAGTTGAAAAGGAAGGGTGGTTGTCACTTCGGTCCAATGAAAAAAAACAAAATTGTTGTTGCTTGTAATGCTTTCTTGCTTGCTTCTGCATAGCTGGGTTCTCTGTAAGGAACTGTTGACCCTTTACTTGAAAAAAACAAAATTGAGATCTTTTTTTTCTTTTCCAGCAGATCTTCCTTCTTCTTTTTTCTTCAATTGACCCTTTAGTTGTTGTTTTTTTCCTCTTTTTTTTTTTCATTTTCCTGAAATTGTGGTTGGTTTTGCATTTGTAATTTGAAAAAAAAAAGTTTTAATAAAATAATTTTAATTGCTACTAATTAGATTAAAATATATATTTAGTTAAAATTATCATTGAAATTACTGTTTAATAAAAAATGATTGAAAGATATTTGGTTAAAATTATAATTTTTTAAATAATCTTGAATTGATAAGAGGTAGTTGGGTTATAGACACAAAAATAATTAAAATCAATCTACAACACTAACATCCATTGTAGTACAAACATCTAGTAGGTGGTCTAGTGGTAAGAGTTTGGGACCAAGAGGTTTGCTCTCCTGGTCTCAGATTCGAGCCATGTGGTTGCTAATATAATGGCCACTAGAGGTTTACATAGTCGTTAACTTCAGAACCAGTGAGATTAGTCGAGGTGCGCGCAAACTAACCCGAACATCTACATTAATAATAATAAAAAAAACAGCCTAAATAACAATCAAATCAGAAAGCATTTTAAATCAATTTGCATGTCCAAGGAAAATAAAAACTCTGTAACAAAACACCAGCCCACAAACCCAAACACACGAGTACCACAAGTGAATATCAAGAAAAATCGAAACTATGTAATAAACAACCAAACTTGAAATGATACACGGTAATTAAAAAAATAAAATTAAAAGAGCTAAGAAAAAGTTAGATCCATTGTCAACTTACCAGGATCTTGAAGTAGAAATGATGTATAAGCACATTATATCAGCCAAAAAAGGATTTTGTATTTCCGATCCAAAAAAATTTCACCGTTCAAAAAGGCAATTTAAGAATCATTATTCATAAAATTATAAGCAATTGCGATAACCAAGAATATAAAAAACATTCATAAACAATATATTATATAAATTCAGAATGAATTTAAGTCTGGTTCTTTTTATATCTTTTTCATTATTATTTTTTTCATCAATTTATTTATTATTGTAATATTTTTTTATTTATATTATTTAAATTACCAATGGAATCAATGATTTGGTTCTAGAATTTTTTTACCCTACCATTCTTTCTTACATCGAAAAAAATTGCTTGACATACAATAGAATGCAAGCAACAAATCTAGTAACATTAAACTAAATCATATAAGGAAATACTATATCAATGAATAATGGCCGTTAAAAAACAATCATTATCCTAGCTAGTGAGAGGTAATTTAGTTTCTTTATAGGTACACATTGGTTATTGAAAAATTAATTAGGCGCAAACCTGGCTTTTAACTTCTATTATTAACAATACAATGACTAAATTAGCTTTATAAGCAAAAAAAAACATTAATTTGTGTCCAAGGGCTTTTTAGACATTTTGATTAAGCACAATTAAATTACTTAATGCCATAGGAATCAATAAAAATAAAGCTTCCATTATAGGGGGGTTTTGTCATTTCATTTTGATTTTTTGTTATAATCAAGTTGAATTATAAGTCATTTGATCTTTTATAAACATAAAATATTAATAAAAAGAAAAAGTGGTTGGTCAAAGTATGAGAGTGTTCTATCATTTATATTTCATATTCAATTTAGTCCTTGTTGTTTTAATTGCTATTAATTTTTTTTTATCTTCTTTTGATTGATTTTTTTCTTCAATTTTATCTCTAATAATTAGGTTTTATTTGATTTTTATATCAAATTTGACCCTCATTCTTTTAATTTTTTTAATCTTTTCACTAATTAAATTTTGTTTCAATTTCATCTCCATCATTTGATTTTAATTTTTTTAATGTTGAATTTCCCCCTATTCTTTTTACTAATGTTTATTTTGTTTGGGATATTTTTTTATTGCATTTCTTTTCAAAATTTTCTTTTTATTTAGACACGGGTTTTGAAAATTAACACGGGTTGACTTTGATCTTTTTTAGGTCCTTTTATAAAATTATTTTTTTTTTCAATTTCATCCTTTAATATTTAATTTTTATGGAATTGGTCTTCGTGCTTTTTTTCTCTCTTTCTTTCTTTTCTATAATATTATCCAAATCTTATGCCCATGATCACAGGGTTAGCAAGTTAACCCGAGTTGACTTGGGTTTTTGTTGTTTCCTTTTTAAATTTTTTTCTCTAATTTCATGCATTAATATTTTTTTATTGAGAATTTTGCTTCGTTATTTTTTAGGTTTGCCTTTTGCGCGGTAATTCCTGGCCTCATAATCACGGTCATGATCACGAGTTTTGAAAGTTAACATGGGTTGACTTTGGTTTTTTTTTTAATGTCATTTAAAAAAAATCAATTTCATCCTTTAACATTTAATTTTTTGGGAATTGGTCTTTGTGATTTTTTTTCACTTTTTTTTTATTGGGTTATCCCCAATCATGTGCTCATGGTTACAGGGTCAGCGGATTAACACTGATTGACTCAATTTTTTTTAGTTTCATCATTCAACATTAATTTTTTTATAGTTAAGCTTTACAGTTTGATTCAGTTCACTTTTATTTGTGACTTTTTTTAAAACCTTTCTTGGCATAGATAATTGTTTAATTAAATAAGAATTATATTCTAATAAATATTGTTATTAAACACAATTTACTATATGAACCGTGTTGCGAGATCAAATATCTTAATATTTTTTAAATTTCATCCTTTAACATTTAGTCTTTTTTTTAATTAGTCTTTATGTTTTTTTTAATTAATTATTTAATTAAATAAAAATTTATTTTTTTTAATGTGAATTATAAAGTTTTTACCATCTAGATTCGCATCATCAAAATTCTTGGCCCCGTTCTTCCGGGTACCCTTTATGTTTCTGTATGATGATCAGGCATCTGACAGTTAGCATGGCAATGAATTAACAGGTATCGTTTATTCTTTCTCCTAACCTTCAGGCTGACAGCTTTAAAGAAGCCTGATATCATGAACATTAATAATTACTTTCTCATCTTGACTTCTCGCTTGCCTGCTTTATCATTTTCCTTCCATGAACTGTGTTTCTTGTTTACATTTTACATATTAATGCTCTTTTGACAGGCGTGGAAATGGAGCTGCCATATTCACTACATCTGCTGCTGCTGCTGAAAGGAATTCAATTAACGGAAATAGATGCTGGGCAGGTAAAATAAAAAAAATCACTTGTATCATTGGAGAATATTTAGAGCTACAGACAGACTGATAACTTATTTGTTATTTGGCTTCAATTACCCTTTTTTTGGGAAAGATTTGATAACTCATGCAAAATTAGAGGAACAATGGAGAATTACTTATAGGGTGATTTAGCTTTGATATTTTCTTGAAGATTCTCAGCATTAATCTTCTCATATTAGAGGGTTCACAAAATTTATCTCGTGGAGTGTTTATTTCTGCATGAAATAGGCACTTGGAGTGAAATGCAAGCATGTTTAACATGATTCGCTTCTATCCAGCTTGGCATCAATGTTCCTATACCAGTTCCTCCGCCCTTTTTCTCATTTACTGGGAGGGTTTAACAGGTGGTAGTGGAGTTTCTCCGGCGATGCCTACTTCACAGAAACTACAATGGTTGTACTGATTATCCAGTTTGGAACTTAAATGAAATAATCCAAGGTCGTCTTCTTCCTTTTCTTTTCCCTCCCTCCTTTTTGGCATGTACAAGCTTATGTTTCTCCCGACTGCTCTAGTTTGGGAACCAATCCTTCATTAGTGAAATACCAAGTCTGAAAACGGCTGCTAGCCTGAGATTCCTGGAGGCTTAGTTTAGTTGGTATGATCGTTTAGGGAGGACCACATTCTTAAGGTTTTATAATGTCTAAACATCCATCACCACTGAAGGTAGCATTTTTATTTTCTAATGCATAAATAATTGTATAATCAATATGCTCCTTACCAATGCCTTGTAGGCACTTGTTAGCATTACACTAAACGCAAAAGATAACAGAAAACTTTTTTTAGTAGTAGTTGATGTTTATGATGGATCATGGACCGATAATTCAATGAAGTGAGGGGTTATTTTTCACATGGCACCATGGGATGCAACATATGATTGCAGCAGCTATACTAGTATATATCCTTCAATTTTAGAAGTAGAACTAGCAAATCGAGTGAGTTCATGCGTTGTAGGCACAACTTGAGGAGCAGATGTAACCGTACGAAGTCAAAGCTATTTAGCATAGCAGAACCGGCAATCCCGCCTCCAAGAAAAACAGTCCTGCAGAAGCAGCTGTAAATTTGTTATGAATCCTCAAAAGCCGTTTAGCATAGAAATGGTGGATATGACAGTCCTCTGTGAAAGATATTTAGCTTGCCGGAATAAGGCAGTCCCATCTCTGAGGAAAACAGCCCTGCAGAAGCCATTGTGAATTTGTGACGGACCTTCATGACTGAGAACAACACGCACATCTCCAGAATCTTCTTCAGATTTACACATTAGGCAGAGTTCCAATAAGGAGTTGACTAAAAATGGGTAACAAGAATGCTGAAGAGTAGGGAATCAGCCAAAGCTGTGACTTCCTCCTATGCCAACTATCTGCCTTTTCATAGTAAATCCTGAATCAACCAACTTCTATAGACTTGACAATTGAAGTTTGTTTCTAAATGCTATGTCTACCAATAGTCCTTACAAGAACAGGAACCATCCTTGAAATGGTGAAAACGAGTAGCATCTCTCACAATTATTTCTCTGTCCACAAGCTTGGAGATAAATTTGATGGCATTGTGACAGTCATTACAGACTCGAAGGTTCTTCATGATCCGCAATGTAGTGTTTTCTGGAGTACTTATTATCCCAAATGCGATGGCAAGTTTCTCGCTGTGATATCTAAGAATCTGATCTTTCACCTCTACTTCAAGGTCATGCAATACAGATTCAGTGTCTGGAGCAAAACCCATCTTTTTTATCTCCTTCCAGATCTTGTCCATCATCTTATAGATTTCGTCTTTCTGTGGGTGAAGACCATCCTCCACTCCAAATACATGGGTTTTGTTCTGGATCTGAACCCAACTAAGTCCTTGCTCCTTTTTAACTCCTCTAGCCTTCATCAATTTTCTAATTTTTGCAGCATCATCCCATTTCCCACAAGATGAATACACATTAGCAAGGGCAGAGTATGCCCCACTATTGTTAGGCTCAATAAGTAGCAGTCTCTCTGCCGCAACTTTTGCCAGATCAACATTTTTATAAACCTTACAAGAAGATAAAAGTGAACCCCAAGCTATAACATCTGGTTCCATAGGCATATTTTCTACAAATTTGTATGCTTCTTGCAGCAATCCAGCACGCCCAAATAGGTCAACCATGCATGCATAGTGGCTCAGGGTGGGATCAATTTTGTGTACATTTTTCATCAAATCAAAATAGCTTCGGCCCTGCTCCACCAATCCTCCATGTGTACAGGCAGAGAGCACCCCAACATAAGTTATATGGTCAGGCTTGATACCAAGTGTCAACATCTGTTCAAATAGTTCTATGGCTTCTTCTCCAAGACCATGTTGAGCTAAAGCCATAATCATAGAAGTCCAAGAGACAGTATCTCTGTTCTGACGTAGAAGATTGAATACTTTCCGTGCACCATTTATGCTTCCAGCTTTTGCATACATCGTAGTCAGAGCATTGCCCACAGAAGGTGATAATGCCTCCCCTGATCTTATTGCACTTGCATGAATTTGTTTTCCATGATTCAAAGATGTCACACTTGAACTGGCACTCAACATAGCTGCTAGAGTAAAACTGTTTGGCCGAGGTCCTTCACTAACCATTGTTTTGAATACCTCTATAGCATCATTATTTAAGCCATTCTGTACATAACCTACAATCATGGCAGTCCAAGCAACCACATCGGGGTCTTTCAATGAGTTAAATATTTGTCTGGCTGGGGTTATATCACCAAGCTTGACATATCCATTCAATAAGGCCGTAAAAGCTATCACATCAAGATCTGAAATCCCACTCTGCTCTATGATTCTTCGAGCAATTTCAACTCCTCCAGACTTTGCATACATTGAGATCAAAGCATTTCCCACAGCTCCTGAAGCGTCGAACATTGTCCGAACAATATAACCATGAATTTGTTTACCAAAACTCAACTTCTCAAGATTGGCACAAGCCGATAAAGCACTTGCTAGGGAAAACCTATCAGGCTTCAGAGACGTATCTTTTAATATACTAGAGAAGAACTGTAATGCTTCATTATCAAAACCATGCTGATTGCATCCTGCAATCATTGAATTCCATGAAACAATATCGCGTTCACTCAATAGCTCAAACTGAGCAAGAGCGAGGTCAACCCTACCACAATTCATATGCAAGGAAATCATAGCATTCCAGCTTGATGTGTTCCTCAACTTCATCCTATCAAAAACAACCTTGGCCATCTTCAAATCTCCTGTCTTTGCATACATATTTAAAAGCGAATTCGCAACAGGAACACACGCATGAAGTCCTAATTTAACAACAAAAGAATGAACCTTCTTCCCTATACCTCGAGACCCGGTGGCAGCACATGAAGCAAGGACATTAGTAAGTGTGAACTGGGTCGGCAAAACTTTATCCTTCACCATATCTACAAAAATCTTTATCGCATCTTCAAAACGACCCATTTGATTATAACCCACGATTATCGTAGTCCACGAAACAGAATCACGAACAGGTATTAAATCAAAAACCTGATGGGCTTTCTCTAATTTTCCCTGCTTCGCATACCCAGAAAGAATTGTGTTCCATGAGAAAGTGGTCTTCACAGGCATTTCATTGAATAAATCGTGGGCATCTAAATGAAACCCGGTTTTTGCATACAAGTTCATGAGGTTGTTCATTAAATAGACACTGAAGGTAAGGCCTAATTTAACCATCTGAGCATGGATTGATTTTCCTTTTAAAGGGTCTCTCGATTTAAGGCTAGTTTGAAGGAGATGGGCACAAGACTCTGAATGACAAGAGAAATACGGTGGGTTTGGGATCTCCATTGGAGGGTGGATTTAAACGGGTTAATGTTACGTAATGCTAATTAGTGGAAGCAGCATAACATTGGTTATAGCAAACGAAGCCCCGTTTGTTTCTGTTTTGCTGGAAATTTTTTTTTTTAAAATGATTTTTTTTAAAATAAATTTTTAAAAAATAAATTATTTTTAATATTTAGTAGCAGTGTAATGAAAAATAAGTTAAAAAATATTTTTTAGTATTTGGTTATTTTATAGAAAATGAATTGAAAAATAACTTATTAATTTTTTTTTAAGTTTATTAAAAAAATAAAAAACAAATCTTATAAATTAAAAGGTTGAATAAGAATGAAATTGAAAAAAAATTAATTTCATAAATTATCTCAAATAAAATAAATAATAATCAAAATAATGAAGATCAAATCTAACAAATAAAAAAAATGAAAGATGATTAAATTAAAATAATAGTAATTACAATTTCATAAATTATTTCAAATAAAATAAGTAACAATCAAAATAATGAAAACCAAATTTGATAGATAAAAAATTTCAATTAAAAAAATGATAAGAGAAAAGCAAATAACAATCATAAAAATGAAGACCAAAGTTAATATAAAAATCAAAATTTAAGGGATAAAATTGAAAAAAAGAAGAAGAAGATTCAAACAAAATACATATCAATCAAAAGTTTGAGGATCAAATTTGATATAATAAGCAAATAATATGATATTTCTAAATTTTTCACAATTTATGGAAAGTGTTTTCCGCCCAAAATAAAAGAAAAACACTTTCCTGGAAATCAAGTTAAAATTTCCTTTGACTAGAAAGTGTTTCTGTTGACCAACTTTTCTAATGACAAATAAACACGAGAAAGTTTGGAAAGTGGTTTGATAGATAAAAAATTTCAATTAAAAAAATAATAAGAGAAAAACAAATAACAATCATAAAAATAAGGACTAAAGTTAATATAAAAATTAAATTAAATCAAATTTTAAGAGATAAAATTGAAAAAAACATTCAAACAAAATATATATCAATCAAAAGTTTGAGGATCAATTTTAATATAATCAACAAATAAGATGATATTTCTAATTTTTTCACAACTTTTGGAAAGTGTTTTCCGCTCAAAATAAAAGAAAAACATTTGATTGAATGTTTTCAAGCCAAAATTTCCTTTGATTGAAAAGTGTTTTCTGTTGACCAACGTTTCTATTGACAAACAAACACAAGAAAGTTTGGAAAGTGGTTTTCCCTAAGTTTTCATTTGCCTTTTCGATTCAACTTATATTTTTTAAAAAAATATTTTAGTTTCAAATTATTATTATTATTTTTTCTGTTTTTAGATTATTCTTATATTAAAAATATTTTTTAAAATAAAAATAATATATTATTTTAATATATTTTCAAATAAAAATACTTTAAAATATAACATCTATTATACTCCCAAAAAGACTCTAATTAGATAGGGCTTGCGATATACTTCAGGTTGACTTAATTTTTTTCAATATAGAAAAAAAAAGATACCAAAACAATGCAAGTGTTCTTAAAAAAATGGACAATTGACTCAATTGTGATTAATAAACTCAAGTACTTCAAATAATATGAACAAAAATACAATGATAATAAATAAATTTACAAAAAAAAAATTAACAACATAAAAAAGGCCAAAAAACTCAATTCGAGTCCATCTGAGTTAGCATGTTAAATTTACGACCTGAACGTGATACCAGGGTAACCTTGTCAAAAGCAAGCTTAATAAAACTATGACACTCAATTATCAAACAATTCAATATTGAAAAATAAAATAAAAAAAAACAATGAAAAAAGTAGAATTAACCCGCTAATCTCGAGACTATAAACTCATAATTGAGATAATCCAATAGAAAAAAGATTGAAAAGAAAAACATGAAGACTAATTCTTATTAAATCAACATAAAATACAGTACAACATCTAGTTGTGGAAGCATTATTAAAAGAATTCAGTATTATGCTTACAAAGCCTATATAATTACCACCTACCAGGAGTTTGGATTGTAAAATTCCATTAATTCTTGGGGAAAAGTAAGTCAACATAAAATCGTACAAGAATTTTTATATGCATAAAAAGAAAATTGAGAAGTTGGTGAAATAAATGATAAGAAATGGAATAATTAAGCATAACAATAGTCCATTTGCTCCTTTAATACTGCTAGTTAAGAAGAAGAATAACATTTGGAGATTTTGTATTAACTAATAAAAGTAAAACAATTTGACCATAAAAATATAAGTTTTCAATTTTGTTGATAGATGAATCCTTGGATGAACTTCATAGTTTAAAGTTCTTTTTTAAATTGAACCTAAGGTCTAGACATCATTAGGTGGGGATCTTTAAAGATGGTGTGAAAACACTATGAGTTCAAAATAATACCTTTTGGATTAACTAATACACTAATAACATTTCATGCATTAATGAATGCTATCTTAAAGCCTTTACGGAGAAAACTTATCTTCAATGTTTTTTTTAATAATATATTGGTGTATAGTTCTACATTAGAACTACACCTTAATCATCTTACTTTAATCTTGGAGAAACTAAAGGACAACCAATTCTTTTCAAAAAGATTAAAGTGTTCCATATTTGAGAAGGAATTGGAATATTTAAGACATGTTATCTTTGAAGAAGAAGTAGTAATATAAAACTCGTGATTTAGGTCATGAGACTGAGATTAATTTATATAAAAAAAATTATAGATAATCACAAACAATTTTTTTTATTTAAAAAAGTAATGTACAATGATAATATTGTAAAAGAAAGTGAGCAATCGAATGACTTTAACTTTTTCAAACTTGTGACCAAGGTCAATAGATCTAAAACACTATAAATGAAAAAAAAAATATATGAAGCTCAATTCTTAACAAATCAAATGTCTAACGTTGAAACCGGAAAAAAAAGAGTCAATTACATAAAAGGATTTTAAAAAATTGTAATTAAGAGAATGAGGGTGAAAATCAAAATAAAAAAATAAATTAGAGGGCAAACAAGAATTTTTAATTGGAGGGTTAAATTGAAAGCCAATAAAACTTTAACAAAAGGGCCAAGAAAAAAAATGAAAAAAAAGAGAATAAGAACCAAAATAAAAATAAAAAAACATATGAGAAATTGTATTTGAATGACTAAATTGAAAACAAACAAAATCTTATAAAAGAAATGAGAACGAAAATCAAAAGAATCAAAAGAATGAGAGCTGAAATTGAAAAACAAAAAACAAAGAAGACAAATCGTGCATTATTTCTTGTAGGAGAGAGAGAAAAAAATGATCATCAACAACAATTCGACCATCATGTATCGTCATGCACCACACTAGGAGGAAGAGGATATAATGGCACTTCCAGTGACATGGTGGAATGTTAGGTTAGGCTATTGGATGACATCGCATGCGCCACCCAAATGGTGCAGATGCCAACCATTCGCTAAGACGTAATGAGTATGCACTAACAACTTTTTTAAATAAAAAACTAAAAATTCAACAGAAAAAATACTAAAACACCCCTAATGACCTCGAGAATTAAAAAAAACCATGTTAAAGGACAAAAACACTTCGAACATATACATTATTTTTTTTTGTCTTTTCTAAGGTTAAATACAAATTTTTAATGTCTATTAAAAAGAAAAAAGAAAAAACTCTTGATCAATAACTTTATATATATTTTTTATTTCGGGGTAAATAAGTATTTTTATCATTTTAAAATTTATAAAAAGATGAAAAACATTTGATAAACCGTTGTAAATTTTATTAATTTTGAGAGTAAAAATATATTTTTATTATATAAAAAAATTAAAAAAATATTAACATACCCCAATAATTATTTAATAACCAATAAATCAGCCCAAAAAAGCCTCATTACCCCACCCCCGACGGTTCCATTTTTTCCATCCAGAAACAACATGGTAATTTAACAAACAATGTCCAATACTTTGTTAATGATTTTGGAGATGCCATTTGATTGAATGATTCCAAACAAAAAAAAACAACCATTCAATAAAAAAATCTCCAAATTTCCCTAACAGCCATACAATTCAAATCATGCAGTACACACAATTTCAAAACATTGGAGAATATCTTGCCTAAAATAAAGAAAATGCCCAGTCCCCCCCCCGCCCCCGGGACCCACCACCAGCAGCACCTTCCAAGCTTGATAAATTTTATCCGTGCGAACCGTACCGTTTTACTTACAGTTGCTAGCTGGCTTAGCTCCCTCTCACCGCTTCATTCTCTCCGACAATGACTCTTCTTTCATTATTTTAATCAAAAAATAAAAATACCCGAACCGAATTCTCTCTCTTCCTTGGTGGGTACCCCCAAAGTAAAGGGCAAAAAGTCAAAAGAGAGAAAAAATAGAAAAGAAGCAAAAACAAAAATCATCCCTCTCTCCTCCTTTCTCTTCTTCTCTTCTTCTCTCTTACCCTTTCCTTTTCCTCTTTCTTTCTCCGGCCGGTAGACCCACCAGCACAAACATTCTCCGCCACCACCTTCCCTTTTTATCTCTTCGTTGCGCCCCCGATTCACCATCGCCGCCAACGCCGGCCTCCTCTCTCCCCCTTTCCTTTCTCTCTTCCAGCAGTGGCCACAGCTCACAATCACTACCGACCTTGCTTCTTGACGCCGGCATCAGCAGACAGCAGCGTTCTCACCATTCATCCATCTCACCAGGGTTCCTCCTCGTCCGATCTCTGTCTCACCTCGGTTTTCTCTCGTCAACGGCAACCTCCACAACGCCTGAAAACAACAGCCACCTCGGGCTGCCGTAATAACAGATAATAACAACAACCAACCGCCACGAGTAGCAGCTATGGAAGCCGTCCAAGCCGCCTACTCTTCATCCTCTTCGATCTCCCTCTAGGTAGCGGTGGGTTGCACCGCTGACAGAATCAAGAAGAATACAACGCCCCTCTCCAGCTTCATCCAACACACGCCTCGAAGCAGCATCGCCTCGTGGGACCAGACGTACCAGGCGTCGACGCGTGACTGGCACGCGCCGTCACCACTGTAGAGGCAGAATCTTCAACAGGTATCTCCTCTTCGTCCTCCTCCTCCTCCTCCTCCACCTCCTCCTCAGTTTCTGTATTTTTTTTAAAGGAAAGAAAAAATAATGAAATGGAAAGTGGCAGATTTGTCGCGGATTGGTTTTTGATGCGATGTGAGGGGTCGGAGACCCCGTTGTGATGTTGATGGGCCCCTGAAAAGAGGCTGAGAGGAAGGAAAATAAGGAATTGTAGATTAGGGCCCCTTAAAAAGGGTACTGATTTAGTTTTGTTATGTTTTTGTGTTGATTGATGATGTGTCCAGTTCCCTGAGACATTCCTTTGACTGTCTCGGTCTGTTTATCAACCCAAAATGTGCATTTTGCTGCTGTCTGGGATGAATATTTGCCCTTTATCGGGGTGTTTGCATATGTCATTTCGAGTACGCTGCATGGACGTGTTTTACTATTCTTTGCTGCTGTAGTATGTGTTTCCATGTGTTCAACTTTGTTCTTATCGCATCTAGTTCAGGTTTCTGGTGTACGAGTCCCTGTGCTAAGGTTTTTTAGGTTATCGTAATAAATACAATAATTTCTGCTTGTGCCAATTTGCATCTCTTTCTTAGCTGCTTGCTCTTCTTTGCTTTAAAACGCTTATGGAATTGCATTGAACCTTGATGGCATCACATTCAAAGTGTCCACATTCCAATAATTTGCATAATTGGGGCATCCAACTGGTTAATGGATCTATAATCCAAAGCCATTGAATTTTATGCTTGGAAACTTCTGCTTCAAGAAGATTAAGAAAAACGAAATTGTTCATGGTCATTAAAAGGAATGGATCATTATTGTAACACAAGAGATAGCAAACATTTGCTTGAATTCACCAGGACTCTCAAAGACTTTGTTCTTTTAAACTGAAAAGTATTTAGAGCATACCTAACTTATGCTTAAATTAACTCACATCTTCTTGTTTGCCATTTTACATAGAAAAGACAAGAGCCTACCATGTGTAGAGACAACCTGTTCCAAACAATAAACATAAGCACAACACTTCAAAACATGTTTAAAAACATCAATTCATTTTATTCATTTATGAAAAAAAAAAGTTAATGGAAGAGGAAAGTCAAAAGTTATTATTGGATTATTCTCATTGCAATGAAATGCTATAATAATGTAAATGGATGCAATATTTAATGATATATAAAGTTACTTTTTTATGCTTGCCACTGTTTGTATAACAGGTACAGAAAAATATTCATTTTTAAGAATTGAGAGTGGGTGGTAGAAAAATTAAAAAGTTTAAGTTTCACTAGACTATATTTCATATTTTTTTTTTAATTATATTTGTTTATTAGGATTTGTGGGTTTTTTAGACTTCTATGAAGGTGCCATTTTACATTGAAGCCAGAACAAGAAAAAAGAGGGTCAGTTGAAGAGCCATAAAAAACCTTCTTTTGGTAGTGGATTGTCAAGGTTTTGATGGTTAAAGAGGGCTTTTACTCTATTTGTTTCAAGGGTTATGATGGATTTGATGGGTTTTGGTTTTGATTCGGATAAGATTGAAGTCTGCATATAACATGGTATCTTTCTTGTCTTGTCTTAATGGGTTTGAATGATTTTTTGATTTTAGAGGTTTCAGCGATTGAATTGGTGGGATAGAGAAGAGGGAAAACAAAAAGAAATGGAGGAGGAGGCTAACTCTTGGATAAGGAGGACTAATTTCTCTCACACAGTATATCACCGTTTGGATTCTTCAAGGATGGCTTCTTTTCCTATCAATATTCAGACAGAGAGAATTGTGGGCTTGAAATCCAGGCCTGGAACAGGAACTGCTTCTCCCAAGCAGAAATCACAGCAATCCTTTTTTAATCAAAACTCTCAACACTCCTTTCCCAATCAGAAATCACTTTCCTTTCCCAGTCAGAAATCATCAGTGTCTAATAATTCTCAGATTCAGAGAAATCCACTCACCAATAAGCAAAGGTCTTTATCTCCTCTCCCTAAAACAATCCTTCCTGATACTTTTAAAGAAGCAAGGTCTGTTAATAAGAGATTCTCGACGCCACTTCCTCGTAGAAAAGATCAAGACATGGGAATTATAGGAAAATTTTTGCATAAAGAGTTAAAAGAAACCAAGGAGAAGCTCAATACAAGCCCACTTAGGCACTTAGCCTTGATGAAGGGTGGTCATGAAAAGTCTAGGAGCAAGAAGGAATCTGCTTGGACAAAGTATTTTGATCATGGTGGAGGAAAGGTTAATGCTGTGGAAGCAGCTGACGAATGCAGTGTTGATCTGTCTAAGCTGTTTCTCGGGCTTAGATTTGCTCATGGGGCACACAGTAGGCTTTACCATGGTCTATATAAAGATGAACCTGTTGCAGTTAAACTTATTAGGGTACCAGATGATGATGAAAATGGAAACTTAGCAATTCGATTAGAGAATCAATTCAACAGAGAAGTCATGCTTCTATCTCACCTTCACCATCCAAATGTCATTAAGGTGATTAGTCTGGTTGTATTGCATAATTTCGCTGCTTAGAGGAATCATGCAAATTGAAAACTTTTTTTTAATAGTTGATGAATTCTAGCCATCACTGAAATTATCATTATTGGAATGAGTATTAGATTGCTAACTTGTTTAATCCTTTCTAAGTTATATATTTTGATTTGGCAATACAGTTTGTAGCAGCATGCAGAAAGCCTCCAGTTTATTGTGTTATAACAGAATATTTATCCGAGGGTTCCTTGAGAGCATACTTGCACAAGCTTGAGCATAAAACTCTCTCCTTAGGGAAATTAATGACAATTGCTCTGGACATTGCTCGTGGAATGGAATACATTCACTCTCAAGGTGTCATTCATAGGGACCTTAAACCAGAGAATGTCCTTATTGATCAAGAGTTCCACTTAAAGATTGCTGATTTTGGTATAGCTTGTGGAGATGCATATTGTGATTCCTTGGCTGATGACCCTGGCACTTATAGATGGATGGCACCTGAGATGATAAAAAAGAAATCCTATGGCCGAAAAGTTGATGTGTACAGCTTTGGACTCATCTTATGGGAAATGGTGGCTGGAACAATTCCCTATGAGGATATGACTCCCATCCAAGCTGCCTTTGCAGTAGTGAATAAGGTATGCAGTTCCTAGTACTCTATTTATTGTCAATATTTTTGTTTGAATTCATAAATTTAATCTGGTACATTTTATCCTATCTTGATTCATTTCTCCATGTATTTATTCATCTGTGTACAAGCTTTGTCTTTCATTGATTGCATTTATGAACTCCTTTTTGACCCACCAACCCTTATTTTATGTTTTCCTCTGTCTTAACTTTTTTGCATCCATCTTGTGTGTTTGGCGGAGGATTTTGGACCAAAGCTGCTTTCGTTCTCTTTGTGCAAGGAATGTGAAATCTAGCGACATATTCATCACCCTTGGTATCTGCATAAGTACTAGATTAATGGTAATTTGAAACTGTTTGGATTAGGCTGATAGTCTTAGCAAGAATTTCCATTGATTGCTTCCTTTTGGTTTGGTTTGTTTTCCTTCTATTCTTTCCCCACCATGTCTTAGTTCTCTATGTTTTATGAAAATCAATGGTGTTTTTTATATACAAAAAGTACAACTTTTGAAATTTCTAATGTCTATCCAGAATTCAAGACCTGTTATCCCGAGGGACTGTCCTGCTGCCATGGGAGCTCTAATTGAGCAATGTTGGTCATTGCAGCCAGATAAGAGGCCAGAGTTTTGGCAGATTGTAAAGGTATTGGAGCAATTTGAATCTTCTCTTGCTCATGACGGAACCTTGAATCTGGTACCGAACCCAGCTTGCCAAGATCATAAGAAAGGAATGCTCCATTGGATTCAAAAGCTTGGTACTGTGAATCCTAATAGCACACCAATGCCTAAACCTAAATTCACATGAATATTTTTTTATGGCTTGGCTTTTGTAATGTACCCAGGTCACTTGTAATTAAAAAGGGTTTTTTTTTAAGCCCCTTTATTTGTACTCTTCTCATGCGAGGGTCAATTTAAGAGATTGGTAGGCGTACTTTCACGTGAAATGTCGTCTTTTTACAAATATACACAAGAAATCATCATAATTTGGGGTGTTCAAAGCATTTTACGCATCAGGAGAAAATAGAATAGTTCTTTTTAGAAGGCTATGATCTTGGAGTAGCTCTCCCTTGTTTAAATTTCTCCTGTTTGGTAAACTATCTGTCATGGACTCATTCTTTTCTTCCTCTATTTTTTCTTACATCGTCTGATGTTTTTCGTGTTGCCCTTACTGTTCTTCCTCTATTCATATGTATATGTATATGTATATGTATATGATATAAGGGTATTTTCAAACAAGTTTGTGCTTCTCCCCGTGTGTCATTATAGCAGTAATAGTTTGTGTGAAGTGTGAACAACTATTTCTTTTAATGTATGGGTAGGCAAAATAGATTTATTGCGTTCTCTTTATTCCATCACAAATCTCGCTTTGCTATTGGATATTTTTCCCATTTGCTTGCATGGACAGCAAATGCGGGTACCACACATCTTGTTGTTTGTCCTAAATTATTGGTGCACGACAATGAATCAAGAAACAGGAAAGATGGCCTCGGCATGCAATCTTTTTTAACAAATAGTGATGAAGCTGTACCACCAACTTCACACTGGATTGGGTTTTCTTTGGCTGCATTTTGGCTTAAGGTGATTGGGCGGTTTTTCTCTATGAGTTAGGGTTTTCTTGCAAAAACAAGTTAATTATGGTTTAAATTAGTAAATATAGAAGGAGAAAATAATATATATATAAAATAGAAAAACTTGGGGAATGCGTGAATGTACTGGTGTGAAGTCCTTGAATGAATTCGAATAGATTGAACTTGAATGCTTTGCTTGGTTAATTTATAAATATTGACCATGCCAGCTTACTTCATGAATATTGATATGGCAAATACCTCGTGGTGCATGGAGTTTGTAGTGAGTTATTAGTGGTTGTACTATTAACGAGGAGCTTAGTGCTTGCCATTGATTGTGGTGTTTTGTATACAGAATTTGGTGCATGCTAAGAGCACCAGTGAGTGATTTGGAGGTGCGCAAAGCGTGCATCAGTAAACGATGTGAGATGTTGCTCTGACCTCTTGAAACTCAAGAAACACATTGAGGTGCGTGTCTCAGTAGGATTACTGATTTGAGGCCCAAAAATATCGTGATCAGCCTGTCGAGCTCGAAGGGTGTCAGGCTAGGGTTCTTGGTCATTTGAGGTTGGCCCGAACCACTAAGGTGTTCGGCTGTTCAGGCATGGCTCGAAAAGACGAGGACTACTAGTAGTTGGGGAGTGACCCGAATGACCAGGGTTTCTTGTTCTTCTTTTTTTTTTTTTTCCAAACTTATTGCTTCACCAAATAGCATTGTCTTCCATCATCCAGGAAGAAAATGATATCTCCGCCTTGATGGGGTTGCATGGAATGGCTTTGTTGGTTGGTCAATTTTGGCAGGGCTTTCGTTCACTGGTGACACAAGCACGTAACAACATTTCCAAAGGCAAAAATATATATATCCACCGTTTATTGCTTCCACCATAGATGGTAAGGATGCCGTTCTAGACTTCATTAATGGCGGGCCTCACCCATAACCTGTTCAACAATATTGCAGTGTAAAAATAGAAAAAAAAAAAACTCTTACACAACAAAAGTAACAGGGATTTTCCGGTGGTTTGGTTCCAAGTTGTAAAACATTTGTAAGTTTCATGTGGATTTCACATGATAGAACTCACGAGAGTTGGAATCACAACCTGTATACTGTTATGGCTGCTTGCGTTGGGTTTTATTTATTTGCTTTTGTCACTTTCATGGTTAGGTTAGCATGCAATGTTTAGTTGAAGGAGTCCTAAACTTGTACAGATGCAATGGAACTAGTAACACTTAAGTAGAAGAATTCTGGACATCCAATACATGATAGCATAGAATCCTCTTTATCGCTCCTCTCCACTAGTGAATTCATAGAATCTTTTCTCTAATTTTCTTCTATAAAAAAGTATTAGCAGGCCATCGATCCACGAATCCTGGACAGGTTGTTGATGCTGAGCTGCAGCATACTTCACGCACTTTTCTTTTGTTGTTTTCTTGCTAAGAAATTGTCAGATTTTAGACTGTAACTTTCAGATGAAGGACATTGACAATTTTTGAAGGTTTTCCATTTTCAGTACCATGTTCTTCTAAGTCAAATATAATGAATGAATGCAATTTAAAAGTAAAAAAACAAAATATCGGTTGTAATTTCTTTTATCATTGTTACGGGGGCTCTATACTTGTAAGAACCAATGATTTTCTTACCGTAGAGTTCAATTTAAAGTAAAAAATAGAAGTTATCAGGATTAGAATATTAGAATTACGGTGAATTTCTTGATCATGTGGTCAAGCAACTCCTAAAAAAATAGTTAATAATCTAGAAAACTGAAAATCTAGTTTGATAGAATCTTAACTAAAGGTAACCCTGTACCTAAAAACCAAAGGTATTGGAAAGAGACTTGGACCAAAAAATAACATTGTATATAAGAATCCTAAGTATGTGAATGATGTTACGAAGCCAGTTAATCCTCGATAAGTTAGTGTGCGATCTTTGCCCCTGCAAAGAAAGGTTGTTTTGCCATAAACAAACAAAAAAAAAACTCACGTTTATTCTCCAACTTGATGCTAAAATTTACAGCTAAAAAAACATAATATAGTCTCCTCTAACTAACCCTAATGGACATTTCTTGAGTTGCATGCTAATGGACCTAAACTGGTAATCAACTAACATAAGTTCAATAATAAAATAAATCCTTAAACAATGTCTAATGGGCCAGAACAAACCCAAATTAAAAATAATTATTCAACATTAAAAAAATAAATAAAATAAGATACTAAAAACAAAGTTTTCATGCTAAAATTCCTCCATGTAGCCCAAATATCCAATTTTCTCACAATCTTGGCATATTTTCAATACTGACTTCAAACA
>Ga0307515_10008476_pt1 | contig 20027 bp, 24 predicted proteins | sample 17_EM_MG_FD_194513 | JGI IMG/M metagenome (GOLD analysis project Ga0307515, IMG submission 194513) | Populus trichocarpa ectomycorrhiza microbial communities from riparian zone in the Pacific Northwest, United States - 17_EM | ecosystem: Host-associated > Plants > Roots > Unclassified | place... | reverse complement strand
GTGACTGACAGGTGCGAGGCACGCAGATCTAATTATGGTAATAGAAGGCAGGCACGATAAGTTTCGCAGCCCGCGTGCAGCTGCGTTTGTGGGCCCTATGTGCAAAATCACATGCCCATGGTACAGGCTCGATGAGAAAGGTTAAGCCATGTACGCTAACAATAAAAAACCATACCCATACAAATTGGGACGCGCGCGCTCCCAGTCATTTCACGATGTTTTCACGGTACAGGACGGGGAATTGGCTAATAATTTCTAGAAATTTACAGGATGTTCGACGGTGTTGTGTATCACACGCGACCGCTTCCTACGTGGTCCCCTGGTGGACGGGACGAGCGTGGTTGAATGCCCCTAACCCAAGGCAGGGTTGCGCAAGTCGCGCAAGCCGCGCACGCCTCATTTGAGACAGAGCCGGCCGTGGGAACGCGCGCGGCTGACCCCTCGAAGGGGTCTTATGCACAAAGCGAGCGTACCCCTCTTAGGTGTCGAAAAGTGGTTGCCTGAGGTGTTCGATCCGCGTTGCCTCAAGCAGGAGTTCTCGTCTATGGGGAATAAGTCGAACGAAGGCAGGCTAGACCGAAGCAGGACAGACTCGTATACATTGCTCACTTTTTGTAACTGTCTGATGACAGTACCCGCCTTGCTAAGAAGCACGTTGATCCGAGGACTGTCGAGCATTAATGTGTTCAGCCTTTGGATGGGCCCGGGAAAACCGCTGGCACGGAGTTCCGCTTGGAGTGCGTCGCGCCACATGTTCTCGGTGAACGGGTCATAAGTAGCTCGGTCTTCCGCCCCTAGAATTTTGGCGGCGCACCTGGACGGCTATTCAGCGCAGGCTATTGAGAAGAGCGGTCCACGTACATGATAACCCACAGAACCCCTATTCCAGATGGCCCTGAACGGAGGTTTGGCTTCTTGAGACCTGTCAAGCAAATCTCGCATGCTTAGACCCATGACGGAGGAGCAAGGGATAACACGATTTGTATCCAAAGCACCTCTCGGCCAAAATACCTTGGCCAAGGTCTCCAGCTGATCCGTATTTTCCTGCGAGACTTGGTCCAGGTGAGTGCAGATAACCGCGTCTGCCCTCCCATTGAGCCCGCTTGCGACAAGTTCAGGGAGATGCTTCCAGTCACTACGAGGAAGCTCATTGAACGACACAATCGATACGATCACGTTCAAGTCGGATGCCACGAGGCGGATGAGTGATTCAATAAATTGACCTGGGGAAGGGAGGTCAGGAGGGATCAAAAAGGGAACGTCACATCACGGACACCTTCACCGATATCCTGGTGGTGAATCAGTCACAAAGGAAGTGGTGTGTCCACACCTCGGAGACACTCATTGAGCTAGATACGAGGGGTCAGCCACTGGGAAAGACCGTCAGAACACTGCAACCAACCTCGTCAATACCATCCATTCGGTGACCACGCAGTGAGCTGAACTCAACCGTCAAAAATAGCCAGTCGGTTTCGCTCATAACACACTTGAAACCGAATTGTTGGCACAATCGGGTGATATCGTTCAATTGAACTAGCTGAAAATGGTATTCAGTTGAAAGTAGAGCTCTCCAGCAAGGCACAAACAGACCAAGGTCTTTACCTCCTGTTCCCCAACCGCCATTCCAGGTAATTGAATCCCAGGTGTCTCGAACTTCAACAGATTATCGCGGGTAACAGCGTGCATGACGGCGCACTGGCTGTGGATCGTTCTGAGTAAGATTTCAGCAGCGGACGGTAGCCTCCTGTCCCGGGGTTTGTAGGTCTGCATCCTCCGACCATACTGGTGAATCTGTAGCGTCCTCAACGCGGTGAGGAATTGTTTGGCATAAAATCGTAATTCAGGGACAGTCTGGCCTTCGACATGGCGAAGACGGCACGGCCAGGCTGTGGAAAGCCGCTCTGCATTAATTCTGAGTATAGGGTGGGTATGAGAGAATGTACGGGCTCACCATATGATGGGAGAATCAACCGGCCCATGAGCGCATTCAAGAACAACGACTTGTCGGCCTCGACCGTTCCGCAGGACGCAATCGTGAATTGTTGCTTCTTCAGATGTACTATTGCGCCCTGTAGCACCCTGTCCAGCTTCTCCACTACCCTCTCGAACTCTGGTCGCTCAGGATCGTCGGAGGAGTACGCGCTGTGCTTCCTTAGGTGTTCTACTATTCCTCTCCATAAGAGCTCAAACAGCGAGGTTTGTAACGCAGCAAGCCCTCGAACCTGACCATTGTATCTGCCAATACGGTCATCCACCAGGCCTTGTCTATGCGTCGAGCGGTCTTCTTGCGTCCAGTAGCGGTCTCATGATCGCAGTTGAGGATCGCGAATGTAGGCGCGGTAGGTGGCCTGAAACTTTCTGGTGAAACGGCGAAAGGATAGATGTGAAAGGCGCCAAGGACGGAATCGAGGGCGCGGTCCTGATTATTGCCGATCTCATCGATAGAAGAGTGGCGACCAGTCCACTGCTGAGGAGTCACGTAATAGTACCATACAAGCTTGGAGGCGTGTTCATTGTTCTGTTGGCACATGAAAATCTTGTTGGTCACAAGTTTGAGGTCGCCGATGAGCTCGTGGCCACGTCTCGGATGAGATTTGGCACTGAGGATATCGAGGACAAGCCGGTGGACTCCTCTAGGCTTCTTGCTCTCGGAGTGATTCATCGTCACTGAATAGTAATCGCCCGAGTGTGATAGCGTTGCCTCAAGCGCTCTTTCAAGGCTTTCCATTGCGCCCTTTCCTTCCTGTCTGTGATGTCGTAAATTATTGTCTCTATGGGCATACGAGCTTGAGCGCAACCCGATCACGTACCATTGGATATGATGAAGCGTGTATAAGAAGGGCTCTCATGTAGATCAATATCTTTCTCCATAGCACTGAGGAGGGGCTTGTATACTATTGTGTTGGACTTCAGACTCTCGACCTCTTTGCGGAGCTCCTTCAGAGCTCATAGCGCCTCGTGTTCGAGCTCGAGCTCCAGCGTCTTGTTGATCACATTGCACACCAATGTGGCTCCTGCGCTAACTAACTGCACAGTATCAAGAAGCGTTGGGGGACTCGGCATGGGGGCGAGTGAAGAGATGAAAAAAAACGTCGTTCAGCGCTGCGAGTGGTAGCCACAAGTTCACGGCGAGGTACCTTCGAGTCGATATGGCCTTTATATTCACCAAGAACCTAGCCCATTGTGCAGGCGGGCGACAGAAAGCTGGCAGAGTTGTGATTGTTGATGATATCCGCGGGAACAAACCTTATTTTCTGTTTATGGCTTTCGCGTCATCATTGAACCCAACGCCGTCCCATGGCCCACTGCCGAGTATTGGGTCGTTACTGTCGCTTGATTGATGTGATATGCTCCTTAACCAAGCGCACTCCTCAACCCCTCGTGCGCACCAACATCGACGATGAGCTCTGACGCTCATGGTTCCTCTCCCCTGCCACACGTCGTGTGTTAGCAGGCCCCAACAAACAATATTCGTTTCATCGTACTCCCGGTTGCGCAGAAATTCTAACACAACGAAGCGCGCCTTCTTTACTCAAGCACTTTGGAGTGATATAAGCTCATGATTCGTGAATCATGGCTCACTGATATCCAATCCATTTCGTCCATACCTTCAATACCTTCCACACTCCCAACTCACCGCACTTCCCCACCCTTGCCTTCGCTCCATGCGGAGGTGAAAAGCCTTTAGCTTAGTTTGTAATACCATTGGGCACTATTTAGTTCTCCATTGACCAACTATGATACCAAACGGACATTCAGCTTATAGCATCATTGTAAAATCATGTATTTCGTTGGTACAAGCCCCTCCAGGCCAGATACCCTTTCCTTCTAACTACATTTTCTCAAGACCTGTGGCCCGAAAGTAGAACTCCCCCGTGCTTCTGCCCTCCTAGTATCTGAATCCACCGTCAACCCAACGGCGACGCGTGGCAGTGCTTATTCCACACGTGATTGAGAATGTCCTTCTCATTCTTCCACGTGCGGCCCCCAATCCTATTGCACAATTGACAGTACCACTGGCCGTCCACCTGTCCCGAAAACTCCTGATAACCACGATGACCCACCCTCGACTTCCGCTTCCAACCGGCCTTGAGGGCATCTCTCGTGACGACGCCGTCTGGGGGAAACATAACTGCTAGCCGTTGGATCGCGTCTGCATCCCCACCCGCTTCGGTGCATGCGCGTTGGATCTGCTGGACGGTGAGCGTCGACATTTCATTCCGGTAATGCTTCTTGTTCCGACTTTCCGGAGGGGTTGAAGCGAGGCCTGCGATGGCCAACTCAGGAGCCTGATAGGTCTCTGCTGGTGTGTCGCTGGCACTGCCCGATGTTTTCTGGGATGGAGAAGGGAATGAAGTGTGCTCTATGGATAGAGTGGAGAACCAGAGATCGAATATGCCAACCCAGCCAGATGGGTTTGTTCCCGGAGTGCCGATGCGCATGAGGCCAAACAGCGGCCACCACTGTTGAATCCATCTATCGAACATCTGAGCCAAAAAAGAGGGACCAACGAGGAGCGGGTCGATGCGCCCTTGGCTGGTCATCCATGCACGGCGTGCGTGGAGCCATTGGAGGAAGAGAGGAGAGACGTCGGGGAAAATGATGTCCGTTGCATATCCGTCAAAGACCTCCTCGACCTGACCAGAGTCAAACGGCATGGCAGAGACATGACCTTGTGATGGTCCGGTGTGGGATAGGGGGGCATTTACGCTGAGGTTGCGGTTGATAGTTCGGCTTGGTCCAGTGGAGTGGGAAACCGAACTGACGCTCAATGGTAGGGATGACGAGGTGGCCGACGTGCCAGTCGGTATAGGCGTTGCCTCTAAAAAGGAGCGGTCAGCCACGAAGCCACGAACTATTTGTGGAAGATATAGCTTGTGAGGAAGAGGAGGTGACATGGACAGACGAACCATGGCTATAAGGGATACTCCCGAGGGAAATGTTCGAGTTGGGGGGCAGGAAGACGGTAGGGATCGGACGGGCGAGCACTTTCTGGTTAGCACATGTTTCGACGACCGTGACACCAGAGGTTGCAGGAGGGCCAAAAGGGATACTAGCATTTGAGGAGGACAAATGTGTGATGTTTAGGGGTGTGGTGATGGGATTCCCCGCAAAGGACGACGGGGTAACCGCAACAGCTGAAGGAGGGATAGCGGGGAAGGGATGGGTAGCAGAAGATGCGCGCATGCGACCACCGCTCGGGGTTCGAGCCATAATCGGTGACTCTGGGACCGAGAAGGAGGTCTTATAGCTCCCAGTGACTATACCAAACAATGATCCAACAATGATCCAACAGCGTTTCGGCACTGTCGGTTGTGTGCGAAAGCCTTGCGCGCGTTATCATGAAAGATTCATGCGCTATTCGGGGCAGTGTATGGCGTACGTCCCTTTGATTGGTCAAGGTTTCTTGCGTGTTATCATAAGGATCAGATGGTGATGAATGGAATAGAATGAATGAATTCTGTCGTATCGGAATGAATCGAGGCGTCAAGGGCCTTGGCTGTCATTCTGTCGTCTGCCCTGTCATGTTACCTGAGTTTTTGACCAACTGGGAACAAAATGAGCGCCTGAGTCAACGCTTGAATTGGGAGGTTGGAATGCCAGGGCATGTCATGGGCATGTCATGAGCACGTGTGTCATGCAGAAAGCCTCGAGGCGGGGTCAATGTGTGGTGGCAGCTCAACAACGGCCACAGCAATTCCCGTGTTTGGCCCTGAGAAGCGTCACAAACCGTCGTGCCGCCCCCACTTGAACCTTCCAGTGTCGTTTTCGAGACGCTCCTCCACGTCTCCACGTCACCTGCTTACGAAGGCCGGCCCACCCGATAGAATGCCGACCTGCAAGACGTCGGACGTACTCAGGTCTAGAGGGATTGCTGGGTCACATTGGACGTTGGACGAGAATGTGGGGAGGTGCGCCACGGGGTTGAAAGGAGAGACCGACTGACTGACATACCAGGTGGTTTGATGTGACAGGAGGGATTTTACGGTGTCTGTCTCAGTTTCTCATTGCTTTGTACGGACTACCGAAGCGAAGAGCGATTCACTAAAGCGATGATCAAGATACGAGAGAAGACAGAAAGCCATCATGCAGTAATATAGCGAGCAGCAGCCGCAAACCGGAATCCCTTTGGAACCACTTCGTGCTGTTATCGGTGGTAACCAATCAACAATCAGAAGTGCATGGTAAGAGTCACAACGCACCTCGTACAGCTTCTGGATGTCATGACCGTCCATAATGACAAAATCACCCTGTACAACACATCAACGATCCAAACGCAAAGGCAATAAAAAGGTTGGTGAGACCGGTCACATACATGATAGAGTTCCAGCTGGAGGACAACCGCCTCGTTCCCGCTCGCCTTCTTACACGCCCGTTGCTTACGCGGCGGAACCTCATTCCCGCGGGCGAGCCAAGACTGAGGCTTGCAATCGTTCTCTGAACGCCAGCTTCGCTATCAGAATGAAAACCCATCTTTGTTCCTCCTGAATAAATGAATACCGATTAGAATTACCCTAACCCCGCGAAATGGAAGCCCACCTTGTGAGCGCAGCTGAGCACTTCGTTGAATGGTACGTCCTTGGAAAGAAATTCCTTGCAAACTGAATTCAATCTGGGTACTGTGAGAACTTGCTACCAAAAATCTAATAATTCCTTCGATGGAACTTACACGTTGCGGGCGGTTGTCACAACTTGTGGGGAATCCCCAAACGAACTAGTCGAACCCTCAACGGTGACCGAGTACTGAGAGAGAGCTTTGTCAGTGAATGAATAACAGTATTCCCTTTGGAGCGGAATCGCACCTTGTAATGGGCTCCAGCACTGTATGCGCTCGCTGATCGCCCGCAGAATCTATGAGCATTCACTAAACACTTACTTGTGAACATAGTGTCGGGGTAGCATGACGCCGACTATGGGTCATGATATATAATGTGAAAGCCACCCGAAGGTGGGCGACATGCACGTACCGTGGAAAGCTCTTTGGAAAGGAAACCGTCTAAACATACCACCAGCGTTGGAAGAAACCTGATACTACTCGAACATTGAATCGGGATCGTACGTCGAGACAGGCCCTGTGGACCCTCTGCTGAATGTCGGGTCTGGGGCCAGGGTCGAGGTCGAGGTCGATGTAGATGTGATACACGTTGCCACTAAATAAATAGATAAATAGCAGATATACACAATATGATGAGCGTAGGAAAACGGAACGTGCGTGCATGGGACGCACGCGGATCCTAATGGGTATATGTCCGCCCGCATCCACTGCCCAAAAATAAGATGAGTGATGGGGCCTTGTTGTATACCGCTAGACCAGAACCCGGATGCCCGCCTTCCTCAAATCTATCCGACCAAGGTTTTCACCTCCTCATTGTGCCGGCAGCACTCGAGAGGTTTCTTGGGAGGTTATAAGGACCGCAACCAGATCAACCTGAAGAAAAAAGAGCAAATAGCCCCACACGTACTTTGCATTGGGAGCATTCCCAGAACTCCCACTTGGTCCTAGAGAGACGGCTTGGATTAGAAACAGACAATTTGGTGTCGCGTTGTTACCTATCTTACCTGCATGTTAGTTTTCCGCATTCAGGGCAGCACAGTCCTTTCCAATAAGCGGAACTATATGCTTCCAAGCCCCTCAAATGCGAAGTGGAGGGTATAACCGAGAGATGTTTGGGTTCCAACGTGCATGACGCATTTCCCTTCCTTCCCCCACAAAAAAAAATAAAAAAAAATAAAAAAAATGTTTGGGTTCCAACCCGAGGCCACAATCCGTGGGAGGGGCTGCGGCGTGCAAGAAACTCGCCGCGTAGGTAAGGGCTGTTTGTGTTGATAGTCTGCCATCGGGAAACTACAACGAGGCGGGTCAATTGCTGTCCAATGCGAAAATTTTCGAACCTTACCATGGAGAACTTGGAGCAAAGCCCGTTGGTGCAGAACCAGCCCTGGACGTAAACTTGGGGAGAGTGTTCACTGCACACACTGCACATTCGCGTTACTATACAGCTGTGTGAGCTTTGGCGAAATCTAGATATCTTTGAACCAGAGGCGTACCAGGTGCAGATTCGGATTGTGCCCCAGGGACCGATAATGGCGCTTGTAGGTTCGCGACGGTATTATCGCTGGTATCCATGGTGGTCGTATGCGGATTCGCCTTCGAGGGGGGTCGTCGAAGCCACCATGGGACGCCTTGTTCCGCCACCCATTCAAAGAGGAATCTCCACCGTACGTACAACGGTACCCCGTCTATTCCAGCTTTCCGGGCTCGTACTCGCACCAATAGGACTTCACTCGGTACCACCCCAGCACCGCATACGAGCTGTCGTCTTCGCCTTCCTTGCCGTCTACGTGTTGCGGTCGATACCCGAGGGACCAAGGAAATGGACCATACTTCTTCCCGACTATCACTACGAAGCGGGTCTTGTTCCTCCACGCATCTTGGAGTGATTTGACTCCCAGGTCGTCTGGCGTCTAGTCCCTTCCGAGGTACATCGTCATATCCTTCGGGACCTTCGCACATTCCCCTGAAACGGGCACGGCATCGGGCGGGATATAGGGGTCGGTAGGTCTGCATCCCCGACCATACTGTTGAAATTGCAGCATCTTCAACGCGGCGAGGAATGGTTTGGCCTGAGATTGTAATTCAATGACTGTCTGACCTTTGACATGGTGAAGACGGCACGGCCAAGCTGTATAAGGCCGCTCTGCGATGATACTGAGTACAGGGTCGGCATGAGAGAGTTCCAGACTCACCATCTGATGGGAGAATCGACCGGCCCATGAGCGCATTCAAGGACAACGACTTGTCGGCCTCGACCGTTCCGCAGAACGCAATCGTGAACTTCAAGTGTACTATTGCGCCCTGTAACGCCCTGTCCAGCTTCTCCACTACCCTCTCGAACTTTGGTCGCTTAGGATCGTCGGAGGGTACGCGCTGTGCTTCCTTAGTTGTTCTGCTATTCCGCTCCATAAGAGCTCAAACAGCGAGGTTTGCAACGCAGCAAGCCCTCGAACCTGACCATTGTATCTGCCAACACGGTCGTCCACCCAGGTTTGCCGGTTCGTCGAGCGAACTTCTCGTGTCGAGTAGCGGTCTCATGAGTGCAGTTGAGGATCGTGAATGTAGGCACGGTAGGTGGCCTGAAACTTTCTGGTGAAACGGCGAAAGGATAGACGTGAAAGGCGCCAAGGACGGAATCGAGGGCGCACGCGACGCGGTCCTGAATATTGCCGATCTTATCGATAGAGGAGCGACGACCAGTCCACTGCTGACCAGTCACGTAATAGTACCATACAAGCTTGGAGGCGTATTCATTGTTCTGTTGACATATGAGAATCACGTTGGTCACGTCGTTGAGGTTGCCGATGAGCTCGTGGCCATGTCCCGGACGAAATTTGGCACTGAGGATATTGAGGACAAGCTGGTGGGCTCCTCTAGGCTTCTTGCTCTCAGAGTGATTCATCGCCACTGAATAGTAATCGCTCGAGAGCAGTGATAGCGTTGCCTCGAGCGCCCTTTCAAGGCTTTCCATTGCACCCTTTCCTTCCTGTCTGTGATGTTGTAAATTATTAGCTCTACGGGCATATGAGCTTGAGCGCAACCCGATCGCGTACCGTTGGATGAAGCGTGTATAAGAAGAGCTCTCATGTAGGTCAATACCTTTTTCCATAGCACTGAGGAGGGCTTGTATACCATTGCATTGGACTTCAGACTCTCGACCTCTTTGCGGAGCTCCTTCAGAGCTCGTAGCGCCTCGTGTTCCAGCTCGAGCTCGAGCTCCAGTGTCTTGTTGATCACATTCCACACCAATGTGGCTCCTGCGCTAACTAACTGCACAGTATCAAGAAGCGTTGGGGGACTCAGCATGGGGGGCGAGTGAAGAGATTAAAAAAACGTCGTTCAGCGCTGCGAGTGGTAGCCACAAGTTTACGGCGAGGCACCTTCGAGTCGATATGGCTTTTATATTCACCAAGAACCTAGCACATTGTGCAGGCGGGCGACAGAAAGCTGGGCAGAGTTGTGATTGTTGATGATATCCGCGCGAACAAACCTTATTTTCTGTTTATGGCTTTCGCGCCACCATGGAACACAACGCCGTCCCATGGCCCGCTGCCGGGTATTGCGTCGTTACTGTCGCTTGATTGATGTGATGTGCTGCTTACCCAAGCGCACTCCTCAACCCTCGTGCGCATCGACATCGACGATGAGCTCTGCCGCTTACGGTTCCTCTCCTTTGCCACACGTCGTGTGTTAGCAGGCCCCAACAAGCAATATTCGTTTCAACGTACTCCCGGCTGCGTGGAAAGTCTAACACAACGAAGCGCGCATTCTTTACCCAAGCACGTTGGAGTGATGTAAGCTCATAATTCGTGAATCATGGCTCACTGATATCCAATCCATTTCGTCCATACCTTCCATACCCTCCACACACCCAACCCACCGCACTTCCCCACCCTTGCCTTCGCTCCATGCGGAGGTGAAAGGTCTTTAGCTTAGTTTGTAATACCTTTGGGCACTATTTAGTTCTCCATTGACCAACTATGATACCAAACGGACATTCAGCTTATAGCATCATTGTAAAATCATGTATTTCGTTGGTACAAGCCCCTCCAGGCCAGATACCCTTTCCTTCTAACCACATTTTCTCAAGACTTGTGGCCCGAAAGTAGAACTCTCCCGTCCTTCTGCCCTCCTAGTATCTGAATCCACCGTGAACCCAACGGCGACGGGTCGCAGTGCTTATTCCACACGTGATTGAGAATGTCCTTCTCATTCTTCCACGTGCGGCCCCCAATCCTATCGCACAATTGACAGTACCACTGGCCGTCCACCTGTCCCGAAAACTCCTGATAGCCACGATGACCCACCCTCGACTTCCGCTTCCGACCGACCTTGAGGGCATCTCTCGTGACGACGCCACCTGGGGGAAACACAACTGCTAGCCGTTGGATCGCGTCTGCATCCCCGCCCGCTACGGTGCATGTGTGTTGGATCTGCTGGACAGTGTGCGTCGACATTTCATTCCGGTAGTGCTTCTTGTTCCGACTTTCCAAAGGGGTTGAAGCAGGGCCTACGATGGCCACGGGAGCCTGGTGGGGGTTTGCTGGCGTGCAACTGGCACTGCCCGATGTTTTCTTGTGTGGGGAAGGAGGTGGGGTGCACGCTGTGGATAAAGTAGAGAACCAAAGGTCGAATATGCCGACCCAACCAGATGGATTTGTTCCCTGAGTGCCGATGTGCATGAGGTCAAACAGCGGCCACCACTGTTGAATCCATCTATCGAACATCTGAGCCAAAAAAGAGGGGCCAACGAGGAGCGGGTCGCTGCGCCCTTGGCTGATCACCCATGCACGGCGTGCGTGGAGCCATTGGAGGAAGAGGGGGGAAGTGATATCTGCCATATTCCCATCAAGGGTCTTTTCGACCTGACCGGAGTCCGTCAGCATGGTGGAGACTTCATACTGTGGTGGTCCGGCGAGGGATAGGGGGGCATTTGCGCTGAGATTGCGGTTGATAGTTCGGCTCGGTCCAGTAGAGCGTGAAACCGAACTGGGGCTCAATACTGGGACTGGCAGGGCTGCTGATAAGCCAGTCAGGATAGGCGTTGCTTCTAAAAAGGAGCGATCAGCCACGAAGCCACGAACTATTTGGGAAGATATAGCTTTGAGGGAAAGAGGAGTTGACAGAGACAGACGAACCGTGGCCGTAAGGGGAGTGGGGGGGCAGGCAGACGGTACAGATCGGACGCGTGAGAGCCTTCTGATTAGCGGGGGTTGCACATGGTTCAACGACCGTGAAACCTGAGGTTGTAAGGGGGCTAAAAGGGTTACTGGCATTGGAGGAGGACAATTGCATGATGTTCAGGGGTGTGGTGATGGGATTCCCCGAAAAGGACGACGGGGTAGCCGCAACAGCTGAAGGAAGGATAGCGGGGAAAGGATGGGTAGCAGAGAATGCGCGCATGCGATCACCGGTCGTGGTTCGGGCCATAATCGGTGACTCTGGGACCAAAATGGAAGATGGAAGGTCTTATAGCTCCCGGTGACCGTATCAAACAATGCTCAAACAACGTTCCAACAGCACTCCAGTACTGTTGGGTGTGTGCGAAAGTGTTGCGCGCGTTACCACGAAAGAGCGCATTGGCACGCGTCCCTTGAAGGTCTCTCGCGCGTTATCATAAAAAGATCAGTGTAGTAAGGAATCTGGATGGCAGGTATGGATGTGATGAGCTCTGTGATGGCGGGGTGGCGGAGTGCAACGCGGCAAATACGTCATCGAGACTATTCTTTCGCCAAGCCATTTTTCGCCAAACGCCAGACGCCCTTCGCATGTTATCAGCCTAAAGACATGAGTTCTGAATGGGAAGTAACATGAGCGCTCATGGCCACTCCGCTATCACCCAAAGAGGACTTACTCTTCAGCTTCCTTTCCTTTCCCATCACACCAGCACGCCAGCAGCGCCTCATGGGTGGGGCGCAGGGAGGGAAGAACAGGAAGTGAGGAGGGCAAATGGAAATGGAAATGACATGCACGGATCACATATGCTTCGGTACCTGTGACATCAGAGGCTGTATGTCGAGAGATTGGATCGTGTTGTGGATGTGGGTCGCGTGTTCTGGACTAACACACCATTCAGGCCAAAATACGCCCTCCTCGTCGCTAGTGCATGGTGTCTTCAAAAGGGTTACGAGCATTGGAGGGCGATTGCGGAATATTTAGAGGTGATGGTGAGCTGAGGGAACGGCACGTAAAGGACGACGGGCTAAGGATAAACGCAACAGCTGAAGGTGGGATAGCGGGGAAAGGACAGTAGCAGAGAACGCACGGATGCGACCAACGGTCGGGGTTCGCGCCATAATCGGTGACTCTGCGAACGAATTAGTACAAAGTCTTGCGCGCGTAATCATGAAAGAATACCCCGTCCGTTCAATTGGTTGGTTACCATGTTTTTGACCGTCTCTGAGTGCCATGCGCTGTTTGCTCTGCGTGCACATAGCTTTTTCGATCAACTAGCACCCACCCACTGCTTGGCGGGTCTGTCCATGTCCGTTCCACTGTCTGTCTCACTCTCTCATTGCTTTGTACGGATTCCCAAAGCAGTGAGTGTTGAACGAGCACGACCAGACCTAACGTTGGAGAGAGTAGGGAGACAACCGTGAAGTGTATATGGGCAAACAGTGCGCTAAATATACAAAACAGGAACAAAACACAAAACACAAAAACATGGCGTGTGAGGAGTCACGCCCACTCAACAGTGAGCGACTCAGTCGCGTAAACTAAAAAGGTACGAGAGAAGAGAGAAAGTCCATCATCACACAGTAATATGGCGAGCAGTAAGTAGCAGCAAACCGGAATCCGTTTGGAACCACTTCGTGTTATTATCGGTGGTAACCAATCAATAATCAGGAGTGCATAGTAAGAGTCACAACACAGCTCGTACAGCTTCTGGATGTCAGGAACGTCCATAATGACAAAATCACCCTGTACGACACATCAACGATCTAAACGCAAAGGCAATAAAAAGGACCGATCACGCACATGATGGAATTCCAGCTGGAGGACAACCGCCTCGTTCCCGCTCGCCTTCTTATACGCCCGTTGCTTACGTGGCCGGAACCTCATTCCCGCGGCCGAGCCAAGACTGAGGCTTGCAACCGTTCCCTGAACGCCAGCCTCGCTATCAGAATGAGAGCCCATCCCTTGTTCCTCCTGAATGAATGAATGCCGATTAGAATTACGCTACCCCGGGAAATGGAAGCGCACCTTGTAAGCGCAGCTCAGCCCTTCGTTGAATGGTACATCCTTGGAAAGAAATTCCTTGCAAACTGAGTTAATCTGGGTACTGTGAGAACTTGATACCAGAATCGATAAATTCACCGACGGAACTTACACGTCGCGAGCGGTTGTCACAACTTGCGGGGAATCCTTAAGCGAAGGAGTCGGACCCTCAACATTGACCGAGTACTGAGAAGAGCCTTTTCAGTGAGTGGATAACAGTTAAAATCTGGGAGCTGAATCCCACCTTGTAATGGGCTCCAGCGCTGTATGCGCTCGTTGCTCACCCGCAGAGTCAATGAGCAGTCACTAACACTTGCTTGTGAACATAGTGTCGGGGTAGCATAACGCCGACTATGGGTCATGATAAATAATGTGAATGCCATCCTTTCGGTGGTCGATATGCACGTACCGTGGAAAGCCCGTTGGAAAGGAAACCGTTTAAACATACCACCGGCGTTGGCAGAAACCTGATACTGCCCGAACATTGAATCGGGATCATACTTGAACGTATCGGACGACGTCGAGACAGGCCCTGCTGACTCCTCTACTGAATGTCCTGGGTCGGGGTATGAGACGTATAAGATACAGAACTCGCACATTAGGTAGATTGATTGCTCCTGGGTCCGTTCCGATTGCGTATGACTCTCCTTCCACTCACCGAGGTCACTCAGGAGAAGCTTGGTGACCTAGCGGGTGTTGAGTAAGGTCGAGCGTACCAGTCAGAAACACGTACCTCTAAAGAAGGCTCTGGCCGTAATAGAAACGTCAACACTACTTGAATATAGACATACTATCCTTACGGTGGATACCAGTTGATGTTCTCTAGGTTTCCAAAGACACCACAGGGGTCTGGAAATACAAGTTGTGGACACTCGAAGGGGGTAGGCCTGTGGGGGAAATGGAGGACATTAGTTGAGATTTGTGACTAACATGCCGTGCATACCACTCTCTGGTCCATTGCGAGTTGGAAGGCGTATACCCATAATTGATTATCCCACAGAGGAGATAGGTAACGGCGAGAGCGGCACGAGGAAATTAAATATCATGGTAGGGTGTGACCGATTTTAATCCAAGCACTAAGAGAGTCGGTCGCGCAGCAATGCCGTTCGCGGGTGTATCAAGAGTGAGCGAGAAATGGATGGGGTTGATGGTACCGCTCTGGAGAGTGTCAGTAGTATGCAGATATAGTTGCCTCGCTCTGTCCAGATAGGTCCTCCAGCTTCTAATCGCCCATTCTTTGCCTCATCAAAGGAGTATCGAAGACGAAATAAGAACTCGGGAGGACCAGACCGTCCATGGACGAGAAAATGAACTTGATGTGAGTCTATTGTCGCCCCACGAACAAGAATATCAGCCAGAGCGCCAGATTCAATCAAGAACCTTTTTCCTCAGAAACGCCAAATCAATGCGCCTATTCCAGCGGTCGTGTCCCTGAGTTCTATGACATCCGACCATCCATTTGGCGTTTACGGAACCCTATCTAGCGAAGTTGATATATTGAAGTGTTGGCGTCGGGTTCAAGATGGGACTTGTGTCACGTTCGGGGTTCTGGCTAAGCCGGGGCACGTCGTGTACCAGGCCTCTCTGAGTTCGAGCAGGGTATCGCGCAAGATATCGGGTGGGGTGTCAAGCGGAGACCAAGATTGGCCAAGTTCGACCTAGCGCGATGCGGGTATTTTATACAATGACTAGAGTACGCGTGTATACGACGATCGATATGGCAATGGTCTGAATATCAACCAGCAATCATTCCGCTTTGATGTGGCGAGCCTAACTTTTAACCTCGCCGATGTGTCCGGGCGCGTAATCTCGACAGATTGTGCTCTTCGATAGTGAACCCCGCATTTGGTCGATACCCAGAGGTATTGAGTAGCACACGCCCATTGGGTTCTGGCACTTGACAGCTTTGGCCGTCCACTCATTGGGGTGAGTCCGCACCGATCCCACGTTCCTCGTTCTTTCTCCTCCCGGACCTCTCAATATTCTCAAATTGGTCAAACATGGCGACTCAACGACCCAGGACAGAGAACCTGTGAGCGACGGCTATATCGTGCAGCATGATCGTGGCTAATCATCAATCGAAGCCTGTATCTAGATCGTGCGGCGCTTCACTTCCATTTGAGCCCATACCGCTGACTGAGGGCAACGTACAGGAATCACACTACAAGGCGTCCAGCATCGGGACTATACGCTTGGGCTGTTTATCGGAAATGAGGAGCTGGAATTGCAGACTCAAGACAACCACACCTGGACACCAGTCCAACGCCCGTATGTCCCTTGTTTTCTAGCTACATACACTCAGTGATGTCCATGCGTGTGTAGAGGTCTTTCCCCGACATCCGAGATACGCGCGGAGATCCAGCTGAGGAGTGGTAAATATATTTGGGCGAAAACCCGACAGGCGAGTGGGGTGATTGACCCTCAAGTGATTTTCAATGATTACTGGAGCTCCAATGAGCACGAATTCACGGTACCGAGTCTGTCATGACCACCAACTCGTCCGCTCTTATCTGATAGCGAAGCGCAGAGGACATCATTCTCGATGGAAAGCATCACCAGTATCGTTGGTCCCTAGAATTACATTTCTTTGCGAGGACTACTGTTCGTCTCTTTGCAAGTTCACATCCCAGCCAGCTAATAATCCTCGCGTAGACGGAATCGCTGCGCCCGTTGCTCCACCAACTCGAAGAATTGTTGAAGGAATATTCACCACTGATGAGCAAGTCGACCGAGGGGGTCGTGGAGAGTGCTATTAAATTTGGGGCTGTATTCGCAGAGGTCCGTTCTTCCACATGGAGATTAGCAGGACGTTGATGGTTAGTAGTTGAATCCAATCTCAAAAGCTGTTTTCGGTGTTGCCAAAGTTACGTTTGAGGTTTGTGCTTGCATCTGGCGTGTCAGCAGCGGAGGGTGATGCTTGACCGGTTTAGGTCTTGAAAGAGCAAAACAAGATCGACCAGATACCCTTGGATCTTCTGGACCGGTTGAAACGCATCTTGCCCTTCGCAGACATTGTCGCAGAAGAAATCGTTTGTAAAGGGACGGATCTGCTGGAGAAGGTCATTCCGCGAATGTTTGAAGTGATGTATCGGGTCGCTAAAATGTCGTGCGATTATGTCAAACGTGGTAGGTGGTCATGTTTTAGATTTGGCAAACGCTGATGATCACAGCGAGGATGGTAGGAGGGTCGACCTACTCGGAGGCGATCGAAGAAATAAACAGAGAGTTGACCAAGGTCATCGAGGAGTTTGAGCATGCAGTGGATGTCGAAACCCTCCGCTTCGCCAAAAAGACTGGTAAGCACGCATTGTCTCAATCTGGCGACAGTGCAGTCCCAGTGACGACTTCGTGTAGACCAAAGAGAGCAAGAGCAAGAGGAGCGTGGTCTTTTGGTTCGACAGCTTAAACCTGTTGAGACTGGCTATTACCAAGACCGCCGCTGTATGGATGGCACCCGCAAGGCCCTCCTCAAGGAGATCACAGACTGGGTGACCAGTATATCAGAACAGAGAGATGCCCTCGATGGCAAGACGTACTGGATCTATGGTTTACCTGGCATTGGCAAAACGTCCTTAGCTCATTCGATCTGCGCAAACCTTCACGACCATAAGCAGCTAGCTGGGGCGTTTTTCTGCCGGAGGGATGACCCGAATTTGAGCGAGCCTAGAAATATCCTTCCGACTCTCATCCACCAACTTGCAATGGTGCTTCCCCCTTTTCGAAGAATTGTCGCAGAACATCTTCGTGAAGATCCATACGTGACACGCGAGACAATGAAGCATGCTCTTTTCCTTGACTTCATCCGCAGACTTCCTCGCCTCCCAGGAAGGACCCTCGTCTTTGTCATTGACGCACTTGATGAGTGTGGCGGTATCCAGAGTCGCCCAGACATTCTAACTACCCTAACAAGCGCCGCAGCACACGCTCCGTGGCTCAAGGTCATCGTCACCAGTAGACCTGAAGTGGATATCCAACGTTTCTTTCATGGTCCCACCCAGCTTTCGCATTTGAAATATGATTTGACCACGGATAAAGCGACCACCTCTGATCTACGACTCTTCGCCGAAGACCGATTCAGGAGAGTGGCTCTCATTCGGTTCCTCCAGTCTCCATGGCCAGAACAATCGCTGTTCGATGGTGTGATCTCTCGGGCCGCGGGTCTCTTCATCTTCATCGAGACTCTTGCTCTTGCCCTTGAGTGTTGTGATGATGCCACTGAGCTTTTGAACACGACCTTGCAAGACTCGGCCGGTACTGGCCTGACGTCTCTATACGAACTGTACTCCAGTATCGTAAAAGCACGGAAAGTGCAAAAGAATGCCGAATTTCGGCGAATGATTGGAGTCCTTCTTATAACCGCACCGTACCGCCCGCTGTGCGAAGAGACGATTGCCGAGCTAGCGGGAGTGAGACCCGATCTGGTGAAAATGTGGGTGGCGGATCTCAGTTCTATGCTCTATCGAGACGGAGGGGCCAGTGGAGGGATTCGTGTCCGGCATTTGTCCATTTCGGACTTCTTTGTCAGCGATGACTGTCATCACGACTATCAGGTCAACCTCCGCGGCGCAAATGTGGAACTGGGTATCGTTTGCCTCGCTAGGATGGTTGAACAGCTCCGCTTCAATATCTGCAAGCTCGAAGATTCCCGGCTCTCTAATGATGATGTGAAGGATCTCCCATCGCGAATCAAAGAGAACATTTCCGACGCTTTACAGTATAGCTCTCTGTATTGGTCGAATCATCTTTGCTCTACTCCCGGCACTGGCGATCAGCGGGTGTTCAAAGGTTTGAGGAAATTTTTTGAGGGACCATGTGCATTGTTTTGGATTGAGGTATTGAGCATTATGGGAATGTTGCGGATTGGCGTTCCAAGCCTTCGAAATGTGATATCGACCTTGGTTAAGGTGAGTAGAGCTCCAGCGTGCCGCCATGGAGATTCCAAGGTGATTCTAACTTGCTGTAGGATGGAGATTTGAACCTTCTGGAAAGAATTCAGGATGTTTGTTGCTTCATGAACTGCTTCCAGATTCCCATCTCTGCGAGCACTCCACACATATATATTTCAACGGCACCATTCCTGCCCTTGGATTCACCTTTATCAATGATATTCCGCACACAGTTTACTAAAGGCATCAAGATGCGAGGAGGAAAATTATTGTCATGGCCAGCGCCACCCTTGGAATGGATTGGGCACGATGGTCGTGTCAATTGCGTGGGTTATTCTGCCAATGGGTGCTACATTGCCACTGGATCTGATGACAAGACGATTCGGATCTGGGATGCCGAGACAGGTTCTGCAGTCGGCAATCCTCTAGAGGGGCACACTGACTATGTGCGATCAGTTGCTTACTCTCCCGATGGGCGGTACATCATCTCTGGATCCAATGACAAGACAATTCGAATCTGGAATGCCGAGACTGGTTCTGCAGTCGGCAATCCACTAGAGGGGCACACTAGCTATGTGTGGTCAGTTGCTTACTCTCCCGATGGGCGGTACATCATCTCTGGATCCTCAGACAAGACAATTCGAATCTGGAATGCCGAGACTGGTTCTGCAGTCGGCAATCCTCTAGAGGGGCACACTAGCTATGTGTGGTCAGTTGCTTACTCTCCCGATGGGCGGTACATCATCTCTGGGTCCTCAGACAAGACAATTCGAATCTGGAATGCCGAGACTGGTTCTGCAGTCGGCAATCCTCTCGAGGGGCACACTGACACTGTATGGTCAGTTGCTTACTCTCCCGATGGGCGGTACATCATCTCTGGATCCTCAGACAACACAATTCGAATCTGGAATGCCGAGACTGGTTCTGCAGTCGGCAATCCTCTAGAGGGGCACACTGACTATGTGCGATCAGTTGCTTACTCTCCCGATGGGCGGTACATCATCTCTGGATCCTCAGACAAGACAATTCGAATCTGGAATGCCGAGACTGGTTCTGCAGTCGGCAATCCTCTAGAGGGGCACACTGACTATGTGCTGTCAGTTGCTTGCTCTCCCGATGGGCAGCGCAGCATCTCTGGGTCCGGTGACAAGACAATTCGAATCTGGAATGTCGAAACTGGTTCTACAGTAGGCAAGCATCTGGAGGGGCACACTGACTACTTGTCGTCAGTTGTTCGCTCGTCCCCCAATGGGCAGCGTAGCATCTCTGCATCCAGTGATAGGGCCATTCACGTGTTGGACTCATCTTCACACATACCCAGCCAGCTTACTTTCTCCGGTATTCAGAATCGACGGCCTGACGTGGGG
>Ga0307515_10008475_pt1 | contig 20028 bp, 5 predicted proteins | sample 17_EM_MG_FD_194513 | JGI IMG/M metagenome (GOLD analysis project Ga0307515, IMG submission 194513) | Populus trichocarpa ectomycorrhiza microbial communities from riparian zone in the Pacific Northwest, United States - 17_EM | ecosystem: Host-associated > Plants > Roots > Unclassified | place... | reverse complement strand
GGGTAAGTACCCTTTTAAAAAGGTCCGCCGTAGTTACTCTTAGTCCTTAAATTATACTCGTTCTATAAATTATATTTAATTGCTATAAAGCATCTCTTCTTTAGTTAACTCGGAAAACGAATTATCTTAAGGCTAAGTTGCGCCTTAAGATAAGAAGTGGAAGAGTATAAGTGCCTAGGCTTTTTCTGCGCTAATATATAACGTAACTCCCTTAATATACTCGGCGAAGTTTAAATACTTAGAAAATGGAAAGAAGTATAAATTCTAATAAATAGCGGAGCTACTAGTATAGGCTTTATTAACACGAACTATGCAAAAACCTAATACCTAAATTTAAAACGACTTAATTAGCTATAAGGCCTATAAGGCTTTAATAGTAAACCCTTAATATATAGTAAACTAACGCACTATACTCTTATAAAGTTATAGATAGGCAAATACCTTAAATACATCCCCCTATTTATAACCCCCTTAAAGCAATATAAGATAATACTTAGATATAAATAGCTAAAGCGGCACAACCCTTTAATTAGTTGGGTTAAAGAAATACTAAAGTTCTATACAACCTACTACTAAAGTTATTACTTAAAATACCACTTGCCCTACAAATATATACATAACTATTTAAATTTAATAAGATATGAATTACCTTTACTATAAACCCCAAACTAACACAATAAAGCTATAACTGCTAATCGCGGTAAAGAACGCGAAGACGTTACGCCAAAACCTTTTAAAATTCGCGCGATATAAGCCGTACCTTTTATTTTATTAGTAAGAAAGCAAGACTATAAAATCTTTACTATAATAATAAAAGATATTAAAAAAGCATTGGAACCGAAGCAGTATATTAACCCTTAACCTCTTATACCCAAAGAGTACTATAATTTAATTAATAAGTTTAAAAAACGATTTATAGAGTAATTACCCCTACACTAAGATAAGTACAATTTTAAGATAGAACTTAAGCCTAGTATAATACCAAAGTTCGGTCTGCTATATAGTATATTATAAGAAGATGTTACGGAACCCAACCGCAGGGGCCTCCATAGGAGAACCCCGTGCTCTCGCGTACACCTCGCGTACAGCTTATGTCAGCTACGCGAAGGTATATCACCTCCTTACGCCCTCGACCCTTACGATCGATCGCGCAACGTCTTGTAGACTCCCCAAATACATACGCTTTATAGCCATTGCCCCCGTTCCGTAACATTACGTTGCGCCTTTTTCTTCACTAACGCTCAGCCTACGACCAATTCTACGTCTTTGTGATACCGCAGACGCTGCCAGAAGCAGCGTGTCCACGAGTTACCTTCGTACTCCTAAAGAATCAACGATAGTAAGACGAAATTCCTTACTAGCCACTATATTAAACTTAAAGAATAACCTAATACCTACATTGAAACTACGACACCAATTAGTCCTAGGAGGATTTAATTTATCTACCTTAGCCTTAACCCCTAAAGGGAAGCCTAGTGGCTTAAAAGACTATAACAACTATAAGGGGGATATTGATAATATCTTATCCTTTATTAACTATATAACCACGAATAAATAAGCTAAAGGGCTACTACCTATTAAGATCAAGATACGAGACGCCGAGATGTTTATAAAAATGGTAGTATAAGAACCTAATAAATACTACCGCCTTTTATAGAACTACTATCTAAAGCTTACATAAGCTAAGATGCGTACTACCTAAGATTATAATATTATTTAAGACCTATAAGCTTATAAGGCGCTCGCTAATAACACATGCTAAGAGATTAAAGACGACCTCTACGCGTCTAAACGCGACGTCTAATAATTAAAAAAGGCCGAGATTACACTTATTACTATAGTTACTAAAAAAAAGGGTATAATTAAATACCTACAATCTTAGCTTAATGAGCACATTTATAATAATACTAGATACCTCTTTACTATATATAACGCCACCTAAGTCTCTACGCCCCTGGCAACCTTACCTACTTAACACTTAACGGAAGGTTAGCGCTAAGCAGCTTTACCTAACGGGAACCTCTACTACAGTAGCGGTAATAATAAAAGCTATAATAATTAAACCTAAACTACTACTATAGGGTCTAATATACGCTACCTTAATCTCCTAATCTTTAAGGGTAACTATAAGGAATACAGCTACTAAAAGATATAAATCTATAAGAAACTAACCCAGAGCGCCTGCCTTTTCCCTATAGAAGATACTAAGATTAGCTATATTATTGGACGAATAAAGGGCATCCCGTTTAATAGGCTTTTCGCTTAATAGGAGACTAGCAGTCCCCGAAAGTAGTAGTCTTACTAGGAAGTCCTTAATAACCTTAACTAAATATACCGTGACTATAACCTAGTGGCCACTAGTTAAGCTAAACTACGCGCCCTAAAGATAAGTTTTACTAAATTATTTAATAAGTTCTATATTAAATTCTAGGAATACACCGGAGTTCTTACCTAAGATAACACTAAAGACTAGGAAGATCTTCTTAAAAAAGTCACTTATCGCCTTAGTTACGTAGCCGCTAGCTATAACTATAATAACGTTTATAATATAGTAGCAGCCCTATAGAAGATTAAACGATGGCTAAACTAGATTACTACTGTAAACCCCTACCTAAAGACCTCCCTATAGAAGCCCTCTGGACTTACTAAACTACCAACACCTACTACCCTAAGTAACACTACTGGTTCTAATATTAACCTCTCTATACTAGCCTTTTTAAAGAAGTTACTAAATAGAAAGCGCGAGCTACTCTAAAAGCTAAGGTGTTGCTATAGATGCCGTTAAAAAGGCTATTATAGCTATAGCCCAAACTGCCTAATAGCTAGGTTTAGTAGCTACTATTAAATACCTAACCTTATATCCCGGACACTAAATACATCGCTATACGCCGCTACCATATAAGATAAAGATGTAGTAACGGTAGTAGAATTAGACGCGGAAGCGGAAAACGTAAAGTCCTAGCCCTAAGTTATAGGTTAGGACACTCTAATAATAGAGGGATCTATATATTAGCTTGCTTAATAGATAGCTTAGTAAGAATTAAAAAACGGAAGTAAATAGTCTTACCTATAAAAGGAACTACCGCTAAGAAATAATATAAAACCCGTTTTATAATTAACTATAAAGCTACTAATAAATTTATAGATACCTAATTTATATATACTTATAACCTACCTACTCTACCCCTTACTAAAGCCCGCACCCTATAACTTACTAATAGTAGTTATACTATATAAAAGATTACCTATATAGTATAACTCTACCTAAATATAAACGGACACCAGGAGGAGCTCTGGGCCTATATTATACCACTTATAAACTACCCTATTATCCTTAGAATAAACTAGCTTAAATAATATAACCCCACTATTAACTAGTAAAAGAGAGAAGTAACCTTTAACTTTAAATACTATAGAGAGACTTACCTAGGGCATGGCCTAGCTGCCTCTATTTACTCCCTAGGATATTAACTTAAGGAAACCCTTATTACCCTACCTATAACTAACTACTATTACGTAAGCGCCGCGGCCTTCTACTATATAGTATATAGAAAAGGCTAAACCGTTACCGTAGCCTCCTAATTATAACTATATAAGCTTAATAAAGATTAGGACTACGTCCTCTATAGTAATAAAATAGATATAGTTAACCTCTTAGAAAATAATGCCCCTATAGAACTCTATAGACTTTTACCCTTAGACTTTAAAAAGTTTATAAAGCTTAAAAAAGGACTTACTAATAAGGAACTCCGCAAGCTCCTCCCTAAGAGATACTATAACTTTATTAACGTATGCTTATAAAAAAGCGTAGATATACTCCCCCTATATTAACCTAATAACTATGCCATTAATATTAAATAAGGAAAAACGCTACTCTATAAAAGATTCTACCTAATATTAAAAGACGAACTCCTAGTTATTAAAAAGTATATTAACAAGGACCTTAATAAAGGGTTTATTCGCCTTAGCATATCTCTAGTAGCCGCCCCTATCCTCCTTACTAAAAAGCTAGGAGAAGGTATTTAATTCTACGTTAACTATAGAGGACTTAACGCTATTACGATTAAAAACTAATACCCTATACCGCTTATACGCGAGACCCTTAAACGGCTTAGCTAAGCTAAAATCTATACTAAGCTTAATATTATTGCCGCCTTTAACCGCCTTTAAATACGGGAAGGTAATAAATAGAAAACCGCATTTATATCGCGCTTTAGCTAATTTAAATATACTATTATACCTTTTGGCGTATATAACGGCCTAGGTAGCTTCTAAAGCTATATTAATAACGCCTTATAGAACTACCTTAACGACTTCTACTCCGCGTACCTAGATAATATACTTATTTATAGCAATAACCCTTTTAAGTATACTAAGCATGTTTAAAAGGTCCTATAGCGCCTTAGAGACGTAGGACTTTATATTAATTTAAAGAAGTGCGAATTCTTAGTTACAGAAGTAAAATACCTTAAACTAATTATTACTACTAAGGGTATCTATATGGACCCTAAAAAAGGATATATAATTACCAGATAGTAAACCCCTACCTATATTAAGAATGTATAAGCCTTCCTTAGTTTTGCTAACTTCTATCAAAAATTTATATACAACTTCTTAGGTATTATAGCACTACTTATAGTAATAATGCGAATAAAGGGCCTTTCCGTAAAAGGAAGGAAAATATATTTATATTTTATCTGGACGCCTAAATATAAAAAGGCGTTCTAAGACTTAAAAAATGCGTTTACTAAAGCACTTATCCTAGCTTACTTTATACTAGGACGACAACTCTATCTTAAAACTAACTCCTTAGACTACGTTAACGCGGGCATCCTCTCCTAGATAGGTAATAACGGTCTTATCTACCTAGTCGCATTCTACTTATCTAAGCTTATACTATAAAAATATAACTATAAGATCTATAATAAGGAACTCCTTACAATTATATAAGTATTTAAGGAATTCTAACTAGAACTCTCCTTAGTAAAACCTAACTAGCTAACTAAGGTCCTTACAGATTATCGCAACCTTAAGTACTTTATAACTATAAAATAACTAAACTAACACTAAGCACGTTAGAACGAGTTTCTCTCCAGTTTTAACTTTAAAATTATATATAGGCTAGAAGTATAAGGTACTAAGCCTAATAGCCTAATACGCCGTTTATAAGACCTTCCTTAGTTAGAAGATAACTCTTATAATTAATTCCAGTAATAAATAATCCTAAAAGCATAAAACTTAGCCCTAGGTATACTACCCAAGATAGAACTAACCCCCCCTTAGCTTTATACCATAGAACTAAAGTTACCCCCTAAAATTAATAAACTTATTACCGTAGTATATAACACCTCTATTAACCTATTACTATATTAACTAATTACCACAAAGACCGCTAGCACCTATATACTACCTACTAACCTCTAAAGCTTAGGCCAGATTAATATAGCAGCCTTAAAAGTAAAAGAGAACAGGCTCTATTATAAAGGCTATCTATTTATCCCCAACTTAGAAGACCTATAACGGCAACTAATCTAAATGGCCTATAACCTCCGATTAAGCGGCCACCTAGGTAAAAGAGGAACCTATAAGCTTCTTAGCTAATACTACTTCTAGCCTAAAATAATAGACTTAGTTAAACGCTTTATAAGCGCCTACCACGGCTATAAATATATTAAAGCATTTCACATAAAGTACTAAGGACTGCTATACCCTCTACTAGTACCTATATAACGATAGGCAGATATCGCTATAGATTTCGTTATCGACCTACTACATTAGGAAATTTTTTTTTAGGTACGTTGTCGCAAGCGAAAATCGGGGTCTGCAAAACCTGCGTAAGTCGCGATTTTGGCGATTTTGGGCGATTTGCGGCGATTTGCTACAAACTCGCAGCTACTTATAAGTAGCCTATGCAAATTACTATAAACACGCAGCTACTTATAAGTAGCCTATGCGAATTACTGCAAATTACCGCAAATTACTAAAATCGTAACTTAAGCCAGTTAAGCAGACCTTAATTTTTGGCTGTAATAAAAATACTACAAAACTGTATAAAGCTCTATATAAAGCTCTATATAAAGCTCCGCATAAAGCTCTATATAAAGCTTTGCACAAAGCTCTATACAAAGCTCTACATAAAGCTCTGCACGAAGCTCTACACGAAGCTCTACACAAAGTTCTACACAAAGTTCTACACAAAGCTCTACACGAAGCTCTACACGAAGCTCTGTATGAAGCTCTACTAAGGCTCTGCACAAGGCTCTGCACAAAGCTCTATACAAAGCTCTACACGAAACTCTACACAAAGCTCTACATAAAACTCTGTACGAAGCTCTACACGAAGCTTTGCACGAGGCTCTACACGAGGCTCTATATAAGGCTCTACATAAAGCTCTACGTACAGAGGCTCTGCACAAGGCTCTGTACGAGGCTCTGCACGAAGCTCTATACAAAGCTCTACACAAAGCTCTATACGAAGCTCTACACGAAGCTCTACACAAAGCTCTACATGAAGCTCTATATAAAGCTCTACACGAAGCTCTACACGAAGCTCTACACAAAGCTCTATATAAAGCTCTATACGAAGCTCTATACAAAGCTCTATATAAAGCTCTACACAAAGCTCTACACGAAGCTCTGCATCGGGTCCCCGCTATATTCCCAATAGCCTTAACACGTGCCTCTACTAAGTATACCCCTATATACACCTAGGTAGCCACCTTATTTTTTACCCTTCCTTCCTTATATCCTCCTTACTTAGGGAGGTACCAGAACGGCAGCTAGTAGACGACCGTCACCAAAGTTAAATGATAACTATTTAAATAACTAGCCAGCGAACACTATAAACGATCTAATCGATTAATTAAATTGAACTAAAGCCTTAATATTAGCCCGTTACTAAATTAAATAGAATTAAGGCCTCCTAGGGAGGTACCCTAGATAACTACCATTTAAATATATAGCTAGCGAACGGCTATAAAGAACAATTTAAATTAATATAATTAATCGATTAATTGAATTAGGTAGAGCCTTTAATCGGGCTAACCTCTCCCCCAAATTATAGATAGGTAGGTATAGACAGTAGCACAGATAGAAGGCATAGATGGTAGGTATAGATAGGTAGGTATAGGTAGGTAGGTATAGACGGACAGATAGATAGATAGATAGATAGGCAGGTAGGCAGGCAGGCAGGTAAGTAGGTAGGTAGGTAGGTAGGTAGGTAAATAGGCAGGTAAATAGGCAGGTAGGCAGGTAAGTAGGTAGGCAAGTAGGTAGGCAAGTAGGTAGGCAGGTAGGTAGGTAGATAGGTAGGTAGGTAGGCAGGTATTAGGCCAATCAACGATTTAGAGCCTCTATAAGAGGCTTCCCCCTTAACACCTAAGCAGATAGCTCTATATTTTATATAGTTATAATATAAATATATTTATAAGCATATTATAGCAATGTATAGGAATATATAATAATTTGGTTATTATATAATATAATTATAATTTATATAGTTACAGTTTATATAGTTTGTATAGTTTATACGGTTTGTACAGTTTATACAGTTTATATAGTTTATACAGTTTATATAGTTTATACAATTTACACGCTATTTATTTATAAGGTAGCAAAATGCTAGTATAAGTTTTATAGTTTAGCATTTTGCCGTAATTTGCTAGCAGATGCTGTAAACTTGCTACGAAACGTACGGTTTATACAAATCGCTAACGACTATATACAACCGCCGCGATCGTATAGTTTGTACATTTTGCCGCAAACCGCAACAAACTGCGACAACCTGCCTAAAAAAAAAATCCTAATGTACCTTATAAATGACATAGCCGAACCTATAAGAACATCCTTATAATAATATACTAACTTATAAAAGAACGCCACTACGTCCTAACTAAAGGCGTAGCTATAAGCAACGTTACTAATACCTTCCTCTACGAAGTCTACCGACTATATAGGTTACTTAACTCTATTATATCTAACTAAGGTACGTAATTTAACTCTAATGTATAGAGGCGGATCTGCTAACACCTTAGTATCTCCGTCAAGATATCTATATCCTTTTATTATAAAACTGCGGGATAACTAGAAAACGCTAACGTTAGTATAAAGGCGTATTTATAATAGGTAGTCGCCTACAGTTAGGACGACTAGGTAGACTACCTTCTACTAGGTAAATTTACAGTAAATAACTACGTCTTAGCTACTATAGGACTTACCCCGTTCTTCGTAAATAAAGGATATTACCTATAATCTAGTATAGAGCCACCAGAGCCTATTGATAAGAAACTACTATATAGAAAACGCCTTAAAATACTACTTGCTAATTAATATATAGACATATAAAAGACCTACTTAATTACTGTAAAGGAGAGATAGCCTAGGCCTAAGTAAAATAAGCTTACTTTACTAACCGTTATAGAACACCACTACCTAAGATATGTGTTAGCGACTAGGTATAGTTAAATATATATAATATCTCCATATAGAGACCTATAAAGTTACTTAATTATAAGAACCTTAGCCCCTACTAGATTAAACAAGTTATTAATAGAGGAGCTATATATAAACTAGAGCTCCTACCTACCTTAGCCACCTATAGGATATAGCCCGTATTTTACCTATAGCTACTATACCTTTACTAGCCTAATCCTCTATCAGGACAAATACAGCCTAAACCCCTACTAGTACTAATCCGAGATAAGAACAAAGATAAGAACTATAAGGAGTGGACCGTTAAACGAATTATTAACTCTAAATACTTTAGTAAAGGTAGAGGACGGTGGCTCTACTATCCCTTATAACGTCAAAATGGGTCCTTAGGTTATCGATAAGAACTAACCAATTAAATTAGCTAGATTCGGTGCCTGTACTTAGAAATTTATAGGTTTTCCCACACGGACTACTTACTCTAAGGACCCTGACGTTATAAGGGATAAAGCTACCTATATAGGATTTAACATAGATTAGCCGGAATAGCAACTATAGGAAGATTTTAAAAACGTAAAAGATCTAATTAGCGATTTCTACTACGCAAACCTATAGAAACTAGGCCTAAGTAGAGATTTCGTACCTAATCCCCTATAAAAGCCGTCACGGCTAAATCATTATATATTACCGTCACGTGACTACTCCGATAAGATATTAAGGAACTTCAACCACCGGTTAAAGTTGTCTAATTAGTTAGATTCTAGACGCTAAGGAGAAGCTAGCTAATTAAGATTTTCTATCCCTAGGATAGAAAATCGCTATTAGCTCGCTTGCTACTAGCGCCTTAATAATACCCTTACACCTTACTAAAGTCCCTAACAGCCTCCTTCCCCGCCATAGCCTAGTACCTTCGTATAGTAGTAACCTACAAGCTTTAAGTTAGAAGCACCTATATAAGCCCGTTACACCTATAACAATATTTCTTCTTTTAGATACCCTAAGCATTTCCCCCTATATATATATAGCAACCACAGCGTCGCCAGAGCTCCGCCTTAATAGGAGGGGGGGTAGTGTTACGGAACCCGACTGTAGGGGCCTCTATAGAAGAACCCCGTGCTCTTACGTACACCTCACGTATAGCTTATGTCAGCTACGCGAAGGTATATCACCTCCTTACGCCCTCAACCCTTACGATCGATCGCGTAACGTCTTATAGACTCCCCGAATATATACGCTTTATAGCCATTACCCCCGTTCCATGACAGAAGAACTACTTATAATGCGATAATACCTTAACGAGCATTTAGAAAAAGGATTTATTCGCCCTAGTTAATCTCTATTTTCCTTACTAGTACTATTTATTAAAAAGCTAGGAGGAGGCTTAAGATTCTATATCGATTATTAAGCCTTAAATGTAATTATAATTTAAAACCGATATCTAATCCCCCTACTTTAAGAGACGCTTAACTACCTAGTAAAAGTATAATATTTTATAGAGCTTAATATAGTCGCTACCTTTAATTAAATTCGCGTCCGCGAAGAAGATAAGAAGTATACGGCTTTTTATATACAATAGGGACTCTTTAAATACCTAGTAATGCCGTTTAGTATAAAGAACGGTCCGGGCACGTTTTAGTAATATATTAATAATATGCTTTATAAGTTAACATATTTATTACCGCGTATATTAATAATATCTTAATCTACTTATCTTTGCTTTTTAAGCATTAAAAACACATTTAAATGGGTTTTAAACGCCTATAGGATATAGGCTTATAATGCGATATTAAGAAATATAAGTTCTACGCGTTTAAAGTTACGTACTTAGGCCTAATTATATCCTACAACGGAATTAAAATGGACCCTAAAAAAGTTGCTGTAATTATAATGTAAGCTTTGCAGTGTGGAGGAATTAAACGAGTAACTTGATTCTAAATCTATGGAAATCAAGGATACTATATACAAGAAATAGGTGGCTAAGGTTATCAGCGATACCGACGACGATTTATAACTGTTACTCAATTACCACGAGGTCGCCATTGCCACTTAGTCGGTAATAGGTAATAAATAGGTAATAGAAACAATCGATAGGTAGACATTTAGGGCAGGGGTAACACAGTAGTAAGATATATAATAGTAAGAGACCTATAAGTCAAGAAATAGGTGGTGAGTTATAAGGTAATGCGAGCCTTAGTAGTCGGTTACACACCCCCCCAGATTTAACGGTATAGTTAAAGCTACAGAAAACAAAAATAAAGGTAGCGACTATACCAGAATAGAAAAGTTGGATATAATTTAGGAGTAGTAACAGGATAGGGTAACCGTGACGGATATTACGAATATCGCGGATATTGCGGATATTACGGATATTGCTAGTTACCAGATGAAATATCAATTTAATATTAAATATCCACTAAATTCAACTACTTTATCTATGCTTCGTGCTTTTAACAAGGTAAGATTTTAGTAAGGCCGTCGGTAGGCATTTTGGCCGTAGGAACCCATTATACATTAATCTTTTTATCTTGGACTTCCTATCTGAGCCAGTGCTAATAGACGTCAATATATCAAAGCTTAGTGTTAAGTTTTAGTATATGCTGTCTTAGTAGGCGTACGGTCTACATATTGTCGCATAGTAGGGTAAATTCGCGTTCTAAATTGAAGCCGATTGCCTTAAAGAAACGCTGCCACTAGATAATTTCAACAGCAGCCGTAGGTAGGGAGAGAAGCTCTACTTCGGTAGTCAAGCGAGTTACTAATCGTTATAGGGTCGCCTTTTAATTGATTAGTCCTCCGAATAGGATAAAAAGGTATCCTTAAGAGCTCTGTCTAGTCTCTCTATCGTCCGCAAATACTGCGTCGGATACTCCATAAAAGGTAATGTCTTCTCCCTTAGGGTTTCTAAAGTAGACGTATACTCCAAATACTTCGCCAGAGTATTTAATAGCTGTAGATTTTGTTCCAAGGCAATAGGCAATTACTTAGTTAGCTGCATTAAGGTGCTTTTAATTTGGATTAGTAAGAAATTCGGCCAGCTTAGAATGCGTCTTAGTAATATCAGGTCTTCTAAATACGGCAAGGTATATAAGCGACCCTACTCGTTACTAGTAGGCTAGCGTTCTTTAAGGGTTCGTCTACTAGTCGGACGGAATCAGTTCTTCGGCAGGAAGTAGTAACTTAGGAAATCTTCCTGGTGGTTAAATATTAAATCGACTGGCTATCTTTTTAATATAGGAGTCTTAGCAGAGCCAGAGCTTTCAACTTAGTCAATCTCGTTCAATTTGAATTCCTAGGAACTACTGTAGGTCTCCTAGTACACGGATCTCGTATCGGTGTAGTAGTTTAGCTTCGAATTCTTTTAGTCTTAGAAGGTCCTCTTTAGCAAATAGAACGGCAATATCGTCTACGTAGAAGAAGACAATAAGTCGTCTATTAGTAAATAGGCAGTTAGTACCTAGAATAGGTTTTAATCCAAATTCAGCTAGGGCACTGGTAAGCTCTTTATACCAAAGTAGTAGTAAGATTTTTAATCCGTATAGCGCCATAAGTAGCTCTAGGATATGTCCGTTTTAATTAAATCCTTCTGGGCAGTAGCAGTAGACTAACTTGTCTAGTCAAGCATTTGTAAATGCGTTTACAGCGTTATACTGTTGAATTTCCAAATTGAATGCGGCTGCTATAGCCATGAGGGCACGGAATATTCGAGCAGCTAGGGTTGCTGCATAGGTCTCTTCTTTGGTGATCTATAGGTCTCCACGGACACACAGTCGAGCCTTTAGCTTTTAAAGGTAACCGTCGCTATCGAACTTATATTTAAAGACCCATTTTAGTAGAAGGATCTGCTCGTTATATACTTCTGCTTTTAGTACAGTCTTAAATATCCCTTAGCGTTTCAGGTCGTTGTATTCTTTTTTTATAGCCTTTTAGAAACTAGTAGTTAAAGGATGCTTTCTTAGTTCTTTAAGGTTCTTTGGTTTAGGAGGAAGATTGTCCTAATATAGAGATGAGGATCTAGCTCGGTCGATGTCCTTTACTAGTCCTATAGCAAAGCCAGCGTAGTAACCAAATAGGGTAGATAGATTGGCTAGTGCTACTACATACGCTTAACGTTAAATTCGTTTAGATCCTTCTAGTAGGATAAGGTCGGTAGAAGGTTTAGCTAAGACTTTATTAGCTTATAGAGCTGTATTTAACAGTTCTAATAAACTACTTAGCTAGGTAGGACCTGTTTTAATTATATCTAGGATATCGTCTTAAAGTCCTCCTAGTAAGGTATTTGTTTCTAGTAGATCTAGAGATACCATTCTACTAGGAGTCGGTAACTGCTCAATATCCTTTATAGGACGTTCTGCTGAATCGCTTAATGTAGTCATTTAATCTATATTTGAGGTAGGTCTATATAGGATAAATTTATCCTTAGATTCGTCCTTATAGAGAGATTCTAGTAGACTAATTATCTAAAGGGTGTCTTCTAATACTTCCCTTAGCAGGTAGTTAATGTCTTAACCCTTAGGGTTATAGAACAAGGTCTCGTTAAATATAACGTCTCTAGTTTAAATGACCTTGCGGAGGCTTAGAATCCAGATACGGTAGATATTAGTTAAATTGTAGCCAACTAGATGTCTAATAGATGCACAAGGAGCTAGCTTATCTCCCCTTTTAATTTATTTGTCCAGTGTATAGGTCTTACAACCATATACGTGCATATAGGTAAGTGATAGCGGCTTACCGTAGGCAATTTTGTACGGAGTTTTCCACCCTAGTTACTTATTTGGCGTTTGATTAAGTATATATCTAGTAGTAAGGAAAGCTTCTGGTCCTAAAGATAGGGGTAAGGATACTTCCAGCTGTATAGCCCTTGATCGTTCTATAAGGGTTCGTCCAGATCGTTTAGCTCCGCTATTTTGTTCTTCTGTATACGGGGCTCGGCATTTAAAAGTAATGCCTTCGTCTGCGCACTATATCTATAGGGTGTCTCCTATCTGTCTAAAAGCTCGTTCGTCATCGCTCCAGAAGAAGACAACGTCTTAGTAGAATCATATTTTGATTAAACGGTAAGTCTTTCAAATGGTAGGTAGGATAGTAGCTTTGTCCTTATTCTTAGATATAAAGATAAAGTTGAATTTGGAATACGTACAATAGAAATGCATAACGTATCTATCGCCGTTGTAGCCTAGTTCTCTAAGGCTAATAATATCAAATACGAGCCGTTTAAATAGTCAAGTAGCTGGAAATTCGTGTTCTCGTCTTTAAGAGATCTGCTGCGTGTGCTTTGCTAATAAGTAAGTTTCGCATTCGATTTTAAGCGGTGCTCGTTTAGTAGTTAATTTGGTCAGCTCTACGCCATTAACGTGCTTAGGAAGCTGCTTAATAGCGTTAGGTCCTACATAGCCGAGAATTTTGTACCATTTTATAGCTATAGCTCCGACTAGTTTACGGGCCATACGGCTAGGCTAGAATCTCTTAGAGGTTAAGAATATTAATTAAGTCAAATCTAGGGAATTTAAAGGCGTAGGCTCTCTATACATCAGTACCCAGTGGCCCCCTAGTCGTTTTGCATAGCATACTATTTCACCAGTTACTAGACGGTATAGCACATTTCGTCCTAAGTCGAAATGGATATCGTTATCAGTAGCTCTTAATAGTGCTACAATATTTATAAATATAGTAGGTTCCAATACTACATGGGATAGCTTCATTTTTGACTTCCCAGTAGGTGTATTAACAGTAATCGTTACTATTCTGTAAGCTTATATCTTTTTAAAATTTCCGCCAGTAATTAGGTAGTTGTCTTCTGCAGCTAGGTAGGAGAAGGTAAAGTCTTCTTAATTATTACAGACGTGGGTATTTATACTAGGGTTAAGTATCTAGGTGTTCTAAAGTTTAAATAGAATTTAACCAGTACTAAACACGGTAGCATGGCTAGTTGGTGTCTTAGAAGGTGGGGCTTTAGAATCAAAATTGATTGTAAATTCTGTGTTCTTCTAATTATTCTCCTTTGCTTCCTATTCTTCTTTTTAAATCCGGTTAACTGCGCATCTAATTAAGGGTATAGACGAGATCTTCTTATCTACTTTCTTTTGGATATCTGGCCTTAGTCTCTATCCTTAAGGGCGCTTCTGCTCGACAATATAGTAGCAATCACTAAATCGATATTTAAGGCCGCATATATATTCCTTATGCGATCTCAAATTTAAATTTAGATTACTATTAGAATTAGAATTAACGTTAGAATCTAAATTAGAATTTAAATTGTTCTAAAGGGTTGCGAATGCAGAGCTATTGGCAGCAGTAGTAGAAGATACTTGCTACATACGGTAGTGCTCCTTAAATTCCTCAATCAGATCAATAATAGATAGGGCAGCTTTATCCTTCCATTCTTTCCTAATGAGATCTACTTCTAGGGCTCCTATAAAGCTAGAAGAGATAGGCTTAATAGCTTAAACAAAATCGTAGTATAGCCTAAATCCCTGCACGTCCGGTAGCTTTAATTACTCTACTAGCTTATAAATATTCCTCTAGCTATTCAACCATTTTTCAATGCTCTACTTTTTATTGTAGGCTTTAAGAGCCGTGTATTAATTTAGGACTTCGTGCTTTTAACCTAAGGCAGTAGGGGCAAGTGCATTCTTAAGTACTTAGAGCCGTTCGTGTACCGTATTAAGGCCATTAATAAGTGGAAGGTAGACTACCAATATTAAGCGAACGATGTAGTTACTAATGTTGCTTACAGCCTATTTTTGCTTCTAATGTATTCGTAAATCATCCTTATATTTAGCGTAGAGCTAATTATAGGCCGTGAGCTGGTGTTAGTCTAGCTAAGCTATCAATATAGCAGTGGGTAGGACGTTCGCTAGTATAGGTCGACTCGGTAGTTCCAGCTTTAGGAGCTCGTCCTTTTTCTTTAATAGGCTAATATACTCCCATACCTCGTTGGTTTTAGTAGTATCTTAAATAACAAAGAACCATTAAATCCAATCAGATGGCTAGTTGAGGATAAGGTTAATTTTAGATAAAGATTCGTTCGTATTAGTCGTCATTTTTAGAATTTATGGGGTCAGGCAGGGTCCAATTAGTGGCTTAGCGAAAACCTTATTTTAACGTTCCGAACTCTTAATTTAATTCGTCAGTTCGTTCATCGGTCAGGTACGGTCATCGGTCGAGGTCAATCGTCCATTCATTTAATAGGTAAAGAAGCTCAAGACACTGCAAAGGTGGTAGAAGTAGTGACTTCTTAAATAAGGTAGAAGATTAATTGCTTAGTAAGCGCTAAATATACAGATCAGATGCAGTACGGTAGGCAGGCCGGGCTCATAACTATAAGCTTTACAGTGTGGAGGAATTAAACGAGCAACTTAATTCTAAATCTATGGAAATCAAGGATACTATATACAAGAAATAGGTGGCTAAGGTTGTCGGCAATACCAACGACGATTTATAACTGTTACTCAATTGCCACGAGGTCGCCATTGCCACTTAGTCGGTAATAGGTAATGAATAGGTAATAGAACAATCGATAGGTAGACATTTAGGGCAGGGGTAACACAGTAGTTAGACATATAATGGTAAGAGACCTATAAGTCAAGAAACGGGTGGTAAGACATAAGGTAATGCGAGCCTCAGTAGTCGGTTACATATAAACTAGGAAAGTCCTAGTAGCGTATAAGATATTTAAGGATTTTTAGGATTTACAAATTTTTATTGCCGATTTATTAACCACTTCTTAAAAATTGTTTAGCTATTAGTAAACTTAATAAGGAAGAATATAAGATTTAAATAGACCACTAAATATAAACAAGCTTTTAATGACCTAAAATATTATTTTACGACTGCCCCGATTCTTACTTACTTTAATTTTAACCTTAAATATATTGTTAAAATACACTCGTCTAATTATATACTAGGAGGGGTGTTATTGTAATACAATAAGAACAGCAAACTACGTTTAGTAGCCTTTCTCTTCTAGAAACTTGCCTCTGCTAAATTAAACTATAAGATATATAATAAGGAACTACTTGCGATTATTAGATGCTTTAAATAATGGCGTTTAGAACTTAAAGGATTGCTGTTTTTAATACGCGTACTAACGGACTATAAAAACCTATAGTACTTTATAACTATAAAACAGCTAATATAATGCCAAATTTATTAGGCTAAATACCTCTTATAATTCAACTTTAAGATTACGTACTAACTAGGTAAACTTAATTAGAAGCCTAACGTATTATTATAATAATTACAGGACCTACTCGTAAATACTTTAGATAAATAGATTATAAATTAATTACGGATCCTACTGCCCCTTAAATATTTTAAAAACTATGTCCTATATTTCTAAATACAGAACTTAATAATAAATTAGAAGTTAATAAATAGGAAATAGAAATTAATAAGTTAATAAAATACGAATATAAGAATAATATATAGATAGTAGATGTAATAAAAGTAATTTAAATAGAAAAATAATAGCATAAAGATATTACACTCGCTAAATGCGAAATTTATAATAATTAATTATACTATTAATAGAAGATGGTAGTTCCGAATTCCAAACCCTTACGATTTAAGATACTTAAATTTATTTACAACTCTCCTATAGTAGGATATCCTAGCCGTGCGAAGACGTATAAGATAGTCTAGCGAGCGTATTACTAGCCTATAATATATAACTATATGCGAAAATATATCCGAGTATACAGAATATGTATTTATGGAAAGACTTCTTACGTAAAGAAATAAGAAGTACTTTAACTATTGTTAATTCCGATGCAAAGATGGCGTAATATCTTAATTAACTTTATAATAGACCTACCTAGCAGCAATAGATTTACGAATATTATAGTAGTAGTTGACCGCCTTATGAAAATGCGATATATAATTCCTATGGAATTAATTAATACTATCTTAGTAGCTAAATGTTTTGTTAAATACGTCTTTAAGCTATATAGACTTTCTAATTTAATAATATCCAACCGCGGAAGCTAGTTTATTTTAGACTTTTAGTAAGCTCTATATAAACGATTAAGTATACAAATATAACTCTCGACTATATTTTATCTAGGAATAGATAGTTAAACTAAAATTGCGAATACGATTATAGAATAATACTTATAAATATACTGCTCCTACCTATAAGACGACTGGGAGAAGTGGCTACCGTTAGCTAAGTTTACTACGAATAATATAATTAATTAATTAATAGGCGTGACGCTATTCTACGTAACCTACGGATAAGACTTTTATCTTAGATTTAAACTATAACCTAAAATCGATATAATAGAACCCACGATTAAGCAGATTTATTTAATTAACGCGTATAACTTCGCTAATTAAATAAAGTAGTTAACGGAACTACTATAAAGCGAATTAACGTACGTTTAAATAGTATAGGAATAGTATATAAATAAAGGACGAGCTCCCGCGTGGGACTTTAAAGAAGGTAATATGGTTTACCTAAATATACGAAACATAAAGACTTAACGGCCTTTAAAGAAACTTAATTGGAAGTTTATAGGCCCGTACTAAATTAAAAAGAAGTTAAGCCTATACGCCTATAAGCTCGAATTATTAACTAAGATAAAGATACACCCAACGTTTTATATAAGCTTACTATAACCTTTAAAAGGTGAACCTTTAACTCGCGAAGTGCCGCCGCTACTTCCCGTAGTTGTTAATAACGATAATAGTTCTTACTTTATTAACTTAATTAATAATATGCGATAGAAAATATAATCTAAATAATTTAAACTTCTTATTAAGTGGGAAGGATATAAAACACAAACCTAGGAAACCTATAACTAGATTAAGGCTAACGCGCCTTCCTTAGTAAAAGAATTCTATAAGGACTATCCTTTGCGGCCTACTCTAGCTAGATAGATATAATATAAAGGTAAACAACTACCACCCGATATAAATATATAAAAAACGATAGTAGGAAGCTTAAAATTAAAAAAACTTAAAATAAATTATAACACTTATAAACACGGTGAAATTAAAAGCCTTAGAATATTAAATTGTTTAAGCCTCCGGCTAAAGGGGGGGGTAGTATAATAGAACTAGCCTAGTTATAGTAGGAATATCTTAGTAAAACACTTAATAAATAAATTCTGCTAAGTTCTGCTAACTTAATTAAATTCTACTAATACAAACGTTTTAGTAAAATTAATGCTTAATTAAATTCTGCTAAATTCTGCTAGCTTAATTAACTTCTGCTAAGTTCTGCTAGATTCTACTAAAGTCTATTAAAGACTGCGCGCGTATGTGCGCACGTGCGTATATATCGACCACTAAGACCCCTAACTATTTAATTATAAGATTCTCGCGTTATTCCTTTCTCTTCTTTACGCAATGTCTTGTTCTTAGCGAGAGCTATATACCCTTAGATTTAGATAGAATTTATATTATTCCTTTAAATCTTCCCCAAAGTCTCTTTGTGCCCTTATAGTCTATAATCCTTGCGGACTATAATAATACTAATACTATATATTAGGCTAGGGTCTTAAGGACTATAGTAAGTCTTTAGGTATTTAATAACTCTTTACTAGGTATAGGGGGTTCTCTAGCTTTAAACGGCTCTTAAAGTTATTTAATTTTAGTATTAGCTGCTATAAGCTCTACCTAAAAGTTTAAGTTAATTACTATTTTACTATTAGAGGTATTTAAGGGTCCTATAGCTGCTTTACCGGCCGTTATATTTCTTAGCATAGTGGTATAGTTATTAGAGTAACTTTTAATAAGATTTTGTAGGGGTTCTAGTCTATATATATTCTATAGGTCTTATTATTCTTTTCTATTCTTTAAGTTTTAGTAATAGTTTTTAGGCCTACTTCTATATTCTATTCTTATTTATAATCCTATAAATATATTTAAGTTCCTTTTTAGAAAGAAGAGTAAATAAGCTTTAGATAATATTAGTAACTTAATTAATTAAGGTATAAGTATAGCAAGAGGGACGCGTAAGCCTATATAATTAGTAGTCTATAAACGAAAATCTAAAGCTAGAGAAAGGAAAGGAGACGGAGGGTAGCGCTACTTAATGTTATATATAATCCTCTAGTTACTATTAGCGACTTAGTTAATTAAGGCATAGGCACGGTAAAAGGGACGCGCAAGCCTATACAATTAGATTGTCTATAAACGAGAATCTAAAGCTAGGAAAAGGAAAGGAGAAGAAGAGTAGCGCCGCTTAATGTTTTATAAGATCTTCGCGTCACATAACCGCAATATGCGGCAATCTATGGCAACTTGCCAGTGCGAAGATCTGCCAAGTTCTGCCGTTTTCTGCTAGTGCCGTAACATTACCCCCCCTTTTAGTAAAGCCTGCCCTCAGGCTTTATATATCCATATTACTCCTATAAGGCGTTCTTATCTTTATGTTCTTCTAGTAGCCTATCGTCTTCGCTATACTAGTACTTTATCCACTCGTTTAGGTACTTTAGGGGTCCTAGTTTATTAGGGTAACGGCTATAGAATTTTTAAAGCTTATGGGGACTGCTAATAAAGTTCTATATAGGGTACTAGGTAGGGTCTAGGTTATAGCCTTTCCAACTAACGCGGTACTTTAGCGTTTTCCTTACTAGTTTATAGGCCAGTACTTCTTTA